>Ga0116172_10001021_pt1 | contig 26267 bp, 24 predicted proteins | sample AD_UKC083_MetaG_FD_89799 | JGI IMG/M metagenome (GOLD analysis project Ga0116172, IMG submission 89799) | Active sludge microbial communities of municipal wastewater-treating anaerobic digesters from USA - AD_UKC083_MetaG | ecosystem: Engineered > Bioreactor > Anaerobic > Digestate | place: USA... | reverse complement strand
GCCAGCAATCGTAGTCCGTGACCAGAGCCAGGGTGGCGTAGGCGATCTCCGCCTCACGGGCCAGTTTCGCTTCGGGCAAAACGGTCATCCCGATGATCGAAGCGTTCCAGGAGCGATAGAGCAGGCTCTCGGCCCGTGTCGAGAACATCGGACCCTCCATGCAGACCAGGGTTCCCTTGTCGTGAATGGTGGCACCGGCTTCACGGGCCGCCTTGATGAGGATGGCCCGCAACTCGCCGCAATAGGGATCGGCAAAACTGACATGTCCGACGATTCCCTCCCCAAAAAAGCTCGATTCAGGGCGATGGCGGGTCCGGTCGATCAGCTGGTCCGGGATGACGAGGTGGCGCGGGGCAATCTCTTCACGGAGGCTCCCGACGGCAGAGAGGGAGACAATCGATTCGACTCCGATGCTCTTGAGTGCCCAGATATTCGCCCGGGAATTGACTTCCGTCGGGAGGAGACGGTGGCCACGTCCATGCCGCGGCAGGAATGCGATCCGGCTTCCGTCCTCGAAGGCGCCGACCATGATCTTGTCCGATGGTTTCCCGAAGGGTGTCTTGATGGCCAGTTCATCGACAATCGACATTCCGTCGATGCTGTAGATTCCGCTGCCGCCGATGAATGCGAGACGAATGGGTGTCATGGCTGCCTTCCTGGATGATGTATGCACATGGAAAGATATGGCTCCGGGAGTCGTTCGGCTTCCACGAAAATCACTTTCTTTCGGCCATGCTCGCCTCGCTGGATGGTGATCGCCGTTTTGGGAACACCGAGTTCACCGGAGAGGAGCTTGCAGAGGGCCGCATTCGCTTTCCCCTCGACGGCCGGTGCCGTCAGGTGCACCCGGACCAGGCCCTTGTCGTTCTCGATGCTCGTGTGCTTGCTTCCCGGGTGAACGGTGACTTCCAGGGAAAAGCGCACCTTACGAACCTCCGAGTTCGCGGGAACGGAGGGTCGCGGCGTGAACCGCCTTGATGCAGGCCGAACGGACAGCGCATTCCTCGAGCGTGGCCAGTCCGGCAGCCGTGGTCCCGCCGGGCGAGGTGACGCGATCCTTGAGGACCTCAGGATGTTCACCACCTTCAAGCACCATGCGGGCCGCTCCCAGAAAGGTCTGTGCCGCCATCACAAGGGCATCGGTCTTGTTGAGTCCCTCCCGGGCACCGCCTTCCGCGAAGGCATTCAGCAAAAGGAAGACGTAGGCCGGGCCGCTCCCCGAGAGACCGGTCACCGCATCCATCTGTTTTTCATCAAATCGGAAGAGTTTTCCGGCAGTCCGGAAGACCGTCTCAAAGAGCAGGACTTCCTGCTCCGTTACGGTGCTTCCCGCTGTCCAGGCGATGACACCGGCACCGATCAAAGCCGGGGTATTTGGCATGACCCGGATCAGTCGGGAGGCCGGCAGGCGGGTGGAGAGTCTGTCGAGTGTCACTCCCGCAGCGACGGAGACGACGAGACGGTCTTTGAGGGCACGGGATGCATTGGCGTCCAGAAGGGTATCGATCTGCCCCGGTTTGACGGCGAGGATGACAATGTCGGAACCGGCCGCCAGGTCTCCAATGGACGAAACAGCACTTGCCCCGCAGGCTGCGGCCAGTTCGGCGGACGCCTCGGGTCTGACATCCATGACAGTGATCGACGAGGCCAGCCCGGAGCCGGCAATCCCGCGCACGAGGGCTCCGCCCATATTCCCGCATCCAATACAGCCGATGCGGGGGCTTTCATTCAGTGTGTTCTGCATCATATCGCTCCGGAGCGATGCGTGTTCCGAAGATGGCACTTCCGACACGCACCATGGTTGATCCTTCAAGGATAGCACTTGCGAAGTCTCCCGACATTCCCATGGAAAGTTCGGTACAGCCAGGGAGAATCGTCTGCACCCGATCCCTCAGGGACCTGAGATGCGCAAAGGCCCTGCGGTTGGCTGTGTCGTCCCCGCCAAGGGGACCCACGGTCATCAAGCCCGAGATGAGAATGCCATTTCCGTCAAGAGGCGCCAGGCTCTCGGCCAGGGAAAGGGTCTCTTCGGGGGGAATTCCGTGCTTGGATGCCTCGCCGGAGGTATTGACTTCGAGAAGGATTTTAACGATCCGGCCCACGGCACTGGCTGTTCGGGCAACGATTCCGGCTGTTTCAAAGCTGTCGATGGAATGGATCCAGTCAAAAGACAATGCAGCTTTTTTCGCCTTGTTGGACTGGAGATGGCCGACGAGATGCCAGACCGCGGGTACCGCCGCCTCGCTGATCTTCGGGAGGGCTTCCTGAATACGGTTTTCCCCGAAATCCTTGAGTCCCGCGGCGAAGGCTTCCCTGACTGCGGAAGCAGGGTGGGTTTTGGAGACTCCGACCAACAGGACCGGATCCCCGCGACCGGATCTGGTCCGGGCTCGTTCGATGGCCTCAAGGACGGAAGCGAGATTTTCTTTGATTGACATCATACCGTCTAACTACGCCCTGTTAAAGGGTCCGGTCAAGTGAAAAAAAGGAAGTCCCTCCGGAAATAAATGGGATCACGAGGTTTCATCAATCCATACCATGGATACCGGGGCCTGTCGCGCCTCCACAGAACAAAGTTTCCATGCGGAAAGAATCGGAGGGTTCCATGAAACAATGGATGATATCGGGTCTTGTGGTGCTTGGTTTGTTGGCAGTTCTTCCTGTCGCGACGTTTGCCGCGGCGGGCAATCAAGGGACGGGGTACCTCTTGCTCGACGACAACAATTTTGACAGCAAGACAGCCGGAAAACTGGTCATTGTCGATTTTTATGCGGATTGGTGCGGACCCTGCCAGGCGTTTGCTCCGACATTTGCGACGGTTGCGCAACAGGTCTCAGGCGTGCTTTTTGCCAAGGTGGATACAGATGCAGCAACCTAACTCTCAACCCGCTACGGGATCAAGAGCATTCCTTACATCGTGGCGATCAAGGGTGGCAAGGTGGTAGCCCAATACCGGGGCTCACGTACGGTAGATGATTTTGCACGCTGGGTTCGGCTGCAGATCTCTGCCCATGGTGGTGCACCGACAACAAACACAACAACGACAACACCCCAGGGACCCGGCTATGTCAAGCTCAACGACAGCACGTTTGACAGCCAGACCGCAGGAAAGTTGGCCATCGTCGATTTCTATGCAGACTGGTGCGGACCCTGCCGTGCCTTTGCTCCGACGTTTGAGACAGTTTCAAAAAAGGTTTCTGGCGTGTTGTTCGCCAAGGTGGATACCGATGCTTCACGGCAACTTTCAAGCCGCTTTGGTATTCGCAGCATTCCGTACATTGTGGCCATCAAGGGAGGCAAGGTCGTTGCCCAGTACAGAGGATCACGTACGGTTGACGATTTCGCCAACTGGGTGCGGCAGCAGATTGCCGCGCAGGGTGGCAGTACCGCAACAACGACGACCGCCCGCGGAGCTACGCTTGCCATCGGGACAAAATTTTCATTTTCCGGTGGCTACTTCGAAAAAGTTGCCGAGGGAAAGTGGACCTATTGCATCAATGGGGCGTGTACTGAAATGACCGAGCGTGTCGGCTTGTATTCGGGGAGCTATGCTCTTTTCGGGTTTTTCAAACCCCAAAACAAGAGTGTTTGGGTGTCCATTCCAAAAAATGGCGGCATGTCCTATTGGGCCGATGGGCAGACGTGGAAACCGTATCTTGCCGTGACAAAGAATTGATCCGCTCCCGAATGTGACTCTGTTGGACATGACGGAGATCGCCCGGTTTTTTTTTACAGCGGGTTTCTCTGTCATGATTTTTGGTTACTCCATACAGCCGGCGCAGCGGTTTTCGGGCGTATTGTGTCGGGGTGGACTCTCTTTGATCTTCAGAAACAGTTCCTGGTATGATCGGGTCCCCCCCCTTGGAGGGGAATGCCGGCCGGGATGGCCGGATCGTGAGGTTGTTCCGCGTTCTTCCTGGACTTGCTGTTTGAATATGGCAGATTCTGGATGGATCCCGGAGTGGAAATTCCCGTTTTATGACTATCTTTCAGTTCTGTATGCGGGAAAGACACTATACTCACGGACTGACGGGATTTGCCAGACACTACGTATTGCCTCTCTGGCCGTGGTATCTTGGTGGCCTCATCTGTCTGGCCGCTACAAATGTGGTGACCCTCGCCATTCCCCGGCTTGCCCGCGAAGTTGTCAACACCCTCTCAAAGGATACCGGTTCATCCATTCCCCTTGTCATCATCGGGCTGGGCCTGCTTCTGGTCGTTATCCGGGTGCTCTCCCGGGCCCTGTTTTTCTGGCCGGGGCGACGGGTCGAGGCGGAGATCCGTTCGGACCTCTTTGGCCGGATTCTCGAGGTACCCCGTGCCATGCTCAGGAGATTCGGCCAGGGGGATCTTGTTTCCAGGATTGCGAATGACACCAGGTATCTCCGGGTTCTCTTTGCTTTCGGTCTTCTTTCCCTGGTAAACGTCGTGTTTTTGCTGACGATGACCATCATCTCGATGGCGGAGGTGCACGAGAGTCTGACCTTGTTCGCGCTCATTCCGTTTCTCCCCTTGCTGGTGCTGGTCCGGTTTCTCCTTCCGGCGATGCATGCGGCATCGAAGCGGTACCAGGAAGCGGTCGGATCCCTGACGACAGTCATGGCCGAGACATTCCGGGGGCTCCCTTCAGTCCGGCTCCATGGTGCGCACCAAGCATTTACCGAACGGATTGCCGATTCAAATGAACTGGTCTTTCTCAGCAGCCGCCGGATGGCCATGCTGGAGACGGTTGTCTTCCCCATGGCCAGTCTGATGGTCAATGTCTCGCAGGCCGTGGTCCTCGGGTATGGAGGCCTGGAGGTCATTGCCGGGAGATTGACTGCGGGTGATATCCTGCTCTTCAACGTCTATATGGCGGGACTCGCATTTCCGCTTGCCTTCATGGGCGGGATCTTGGCCTTGCTCGAAAGGGCCAGAAGTGCCGAGGGAAGGATTTCGGAGATTCTGGATCTTCCCGTTGAGGACATGGTATCGGGCTTGGTCCCGGGACCGGAAAAATCGGCTGCGCTGGCGCTTGAGGTGCAAAACCTGTCCTTTTCCTTTCCATCCGGGTTTGCCCTGGCAGACTGCAGTTTCTCGGTTTCCCGGGGCGGGCGGATCGGGATCTGTGGCCCTGTCGGTTCAGGAAAGAGTCTCTTGCTGGATCTTGTTGCACGCTTTGAGGAACCGCCGCCTGCGACGATCTTCGTTTTGGGAGAGGACGTTTTGGGACAGAAGGTCGGCGAACTCCGGACCCGGGTCGGGTACGCCCTGCAGACGGCAAGGCTGTTTTCGGATACCGTCCGGAATAATCTGGTTTTCGGTCTCGAGCGAGAGGTCACGGACGAAGAGATTCACGGAGTCCTGCACAAGGCCGCCATCCTGGACGAGATTCTTTCCTTCCCGGATGGTCTGGAGACTGTCACCGGAGAAAAGGGAATGCGGCTCTCGGGAGGGCAGAGACAACGGCTGGCTTTGGCCAGATTGCTGCTCCGCAATCCACCGCTCCTTCTGCTCGACGACGTCTTTTCCGCCGTTGATCAGTCGACCGAGGCCAGGCTTGTCGACGCGATGTTCTCCGGGACAGCATCCATTCTGGTCGTGTCACACAGGCATGCGGTCCTCGAACGGTGTGACGAGGTCCTCCTGATGCAGGATGGCCGGATCCTGGATCGCGGGAGCTACGAAGGACTGGCTCAGCGACATCGAAGATTGTTGCAGACCATGGCCAGGGAGCAGATACATGAAACCGGCTAAACCGGGGCAGCAGGGAGGCTTGCGTCTCCTCTGGCGGCTTGGTCCATGGATCCTGAAGCATAAACGGCTGTTCCTGACGGTTCTGGCCCTCGCTCCTCTGTCTGCCGGTTTGCAGATGGCGCTTCCGAATCTGATCCGGTTAGTCATCGACAAAGGTATGCTCTCCCGGGACACGGAAGCGCTGACGGGTTTCACCGCCCTCTTTGTCGGAGCATTTCTGGCCGATTTTTGTGTGCGCTCCCTGCAACGATACTGGACAGCCGTTCTTGTCCAGAAGACGGTCCGCGATCTTCGACAGGACCTGACAAACCGGCTGGTTTCCCTCCCGGCCGCGTTCCATGATGGGCAGATATCCGGTGTTCTCGTGACCCGGGCCACGAGCGACTTCGATGCTCTCAATGAATCTCTCGGGCATGGCGTGTTTGGCGCCCTGGCGGACATGGTGACGATCGGGGGATCCCTGGCAGCACTCTTTCTGATTGCTGGACCGCTTGCCCTTGTGGCCCTCTGTATCCTGCCCCTTGTCGGACTTGTGACCGGGCTCTGCGCCAGGGCTCTCCAGCGGGCCATGCTCGCGGCCCGCGCCCGTCTGGCCGAGCTGAACGGGTTTACCCAGGAATGCATCACGGCCATGCCGGCCATCAGGTCCTTGAATGCCGGGAAGGATACCGGACATCGTTATGACCGGGCGAGTCTGGCCTACCGGGATGCCCAGATGAAGAGTGTTGTGTTGGACGCTGTCCTCTATTCGGTCGTCGAGGGATTGGCAGCGATCGCCCTCGGTGTCCTGCTCTGGTTGGTGAGCGGGGATCTCGTGACGGGAGTCAGTGCCGGTGTGCTGATTGCTTCCGTGTCCAGTCTCCAGCAGATCTTTGAACCACTCAAGGAATTTACAAACAGGATTGCTCTTCTCCAGGGCGTGTTTACCGCACTGGAGCGGATTTTCGGTCTGATGGACGTCAGGATCAAGAGCGGAGGGAGTATCGTTCCGACCTGCCGAAAAGGGGAACTCGAGATTCGCGAGCTCCGCTTTTCCTATGATCCTGTTGAATCCGGGAGAGAGGCGCGGATGATTCTGGAGGAGCTCTCGGTCAGTGTCACCCCGGGTCAATCGCTGGCGCTGGTCGGTGCAACAGGCTGTGGAAAAACGACATTGATGCGATTGCTTGCCGGAGAATATGATACCTATCAGGGGAGTGTTCGGATCGATGGCCAAGAGGTTGCGCAGCTCGATCCTGCCCTGCACCGGGCAAGTCTGGGAATTGTTCCCCAGGACCCGGAGATTTTTGCCGGAAGCATTGAATTCAACATATCGCTTGGCCGAAGAGGCGTCACACGGGATGCCGTCAGGAGGGCTGCGGAATCAGTGGGAGCCGCGCGCTTCATTGAACGGCTTCCGGAGGGATATGAAACCATTCTTGAGGAAAACGGAGCGAATCTTTCCCAGGGGCAACGCCAACTCGTTGTGTTCGCCCGGGCCATCGTGACAGAACCGGCCATGCTCCTCCTTGATGAGGCCACGTCTTCCCTTGATCCCGAAAGCGAGCACCTCGTGCAGGCGGCCATGGATGCGCTTTTTGTCGGCAGGACAGTCGTGGTGATTGCCCATCGGCTTTCCACGGTGGAGCGGTGCGACAGGATAGTCGTCCTGGAAAACGGCCGGGTGGCCGAGTCAGGGACACACCAGCAACTTCTGCATTCCCGGGGTGTGTATTGTGCGATGGTCAGATCTTTTGTAGACAGGAAAAAACGGACGTAATTTTTGCGGTTCGGGAATTCTGTGTCACCCGCTTCCACCCTCGGGCGTCCTGTTTTTCCTTGCAGGAGTCCGGTCTGACACCCTATACTGCAACCCGGATGGAATCATTTGGAGGCCGACAGTCATGAAAGACCGAACCATCGTACTCTTTGAGGATGTCTATACATACCATCTCTATCCGTTCCATCTGGTCCGGCCTGTTTGTGACATGGCGAGCGGTATGTTCACGTTGTACGAGCGGATGGCCAGGCTCTATCCCCAGAGCCGGATCGAGATCCTCTGCAGGCCTGAAATCCGGGACCTTGTCCGGGAGAGCGGTCGCTTCCTCTTTGACGAAAGCGCGTTCAAACATGCTGAGCGCTATGTTTTCATCAACGCCAGAACGGCGTTTGCGGCTCGTCACCGTTTTGACATCGATACCTGCTGCATTGAACAGGATACACTTGTCTATCTCCATGTCGGACCCGGCCGGATATCGGAGGACTGGAGTCAGCGGGATTTTCTCGATGGTGAATGCCTTGAAAAGGCCCGGATGCTGGGACTGGATGAACGGCGCCCCGAACACAAACTCTTCCAGTACCCGTGGGACATCGTCAATCATGTCGGTAAAGCGATCGAGCATGACGCACTGATCGCCGCCCCGGTATGGACTCAGCCCGGAGAGGGGATGCTTGGCGACCGGATTGCACTGGGGCCGGACGTCCGGGTCGATCCGGGTTGTATCCTCGATTCCCGCCAGGGTCCGGTCATTCTCGAAGCCGGTGTCTCTGTCAGTCAACGAAGCATCATCACCGGACCGGCATGGATCGGTGCCGGAGCGTCGATTGATGCGGCACGGATCCACAGTGGCGTCAGTATCGGACAGGGGTGCCGGATCGGTGGCGAGGTGGAGTGCTCGATTGTCTACCCGTGGACCAACAAGCATCATGACGGTTTTTTGGGTCATGCCTGTGTGGGTTCATGGGTCAATATCGGAGCCATGACAACCAATTCCGACTTGCGGAATGATTACGGGGAGATCACTGTCAGGATGCAGGGACGCGAATTCCGGACAGGCCAGATCAAACTCGGTGTCATGATTGGAGACTTCAGCAAACTGGGAATCGGGCTGCTCCTGAATACCGGTACCGTGCTCGGTGTCGGAGCCAACCTCTGGTTTGACGGTGCCCTCATCAAAGGGGAAGTCCCCAGTTTTGTCTGGGGTGGTGCTGCGCCCTGGTCCGAGTACCGGATCAACAAATTTCTCGATACCATGCAGACGGTCATGCAGAGGCGGGGGCAAAAGCCCGGAGATGCCCTGCGGAAACGGCTTCTGGATCTTCATGCCGAGACAGGTGATCAACGGAGAAATGGTTCCGGCTAAAATCGGCCGGCGACATTGCGTATTGAAAAGGAGAAAAGTATGCGTTTAGTTGGACTCGTCCTGATTGTGGCCCTGCTGGCAGGCCTGCCCCTTGTTTTGTCGATCTGGAAAGAAATGACGGTCGTCCCCTGGTATCTGGTCGGAGTGCTTCTCTTTTGTCTCGGGAATGTTGTGTTTTCGTATTCTTTCCGCGAAATGGGTGCTTCCTGGAAGCTCTTCCTCAAGAACGAAAAGACCGAGCCCGGTCGGCACAAGACTCTCGCGCTCATGCACGAGGCGCTCTCGAGACAGGCTCTGGCGGGCGGGTTTCTCGTGTTGCTTGCTGGCTGGATCGCCGTGTTCTGTCTGGCGCAACCACCCCTTGTCCAAGATTTCGGTCGGGCCTTGTCCGGTCCGTTTTTTGCGCTCATCCTGGGATGGGGGCTGCACCGTCCCCTCGCAAACTGGCACCGTCGGATGGCGGAGTAAGACGCACCCGCCCTCCCGGGCGTCATCTTCACGGTCGTGATCGGAAAAGAGAAGGGGCCGTCTTTCGGGACAGCCCCTTCTTGCGTTCTGTCAGTGACCAGGCGGGGTCTCAATCATCAAAAAGATTGTCGGTCGAGATTCTCGGCCCGGTGATCGAAAGTCCGTTGTCATCCCGGGTTGGATCACGCTTTGTACCGCCGTCATCGACTCGGGCAGTGCCCCTGTAGTTTGTAATGGCACTTCCGATCCGTTCACACTCTTCGCATTTTCCGTCGGGACCGGTCCCCTCAAGAAACCACTCCCCGTAGACTTTCCTGCACGCCTTGGTCGGTGCTTTTCCTGAAACGCGGCAGACCGATCCCTTGTGGACACCTGCCGGTGGTTTATACCAGCGCTCTGGTTCGTTGCGCAGGGCGTATGCCATGAATTTCAGGACGATCGGGGCGGCCACATCCGAAGCGGATGAACCCCTCCCGAGGGAGATGCCGGGATCGTCAAATCCGATCCAGACTGTGGACGCGATCTGGGGTGTATAGCATGCGAACCAGACGTCTTTCCAGTTGCTGGCTGTACCTGTTTTTCCGGCTATCGGGCGTCTCAAACCGGCATCTTCCTTGGCCTTGGCGGCCGTACCATCGGCTGTGACATCTTCAAGCATGGTTGTCAGGATGTAGACCGGCTCCTTTTCGACGAGTTGCTGATTGGGCTTCGGTCGCTCATCCTTGTCGTAGTCCCGCTTGCGCAAGAAATCGTCAATCAGTTTTCCGTCGCGATCGTAGACCTTGAGGAGGGAAATCGGCTGGACGTCCTGACCTTCGTTCGCCAACACGGCAAAGGCATTGCAGAGTTCGTAGGGTGTCACTTCAGAACCGCCCAGCGCAAGGGAGTGGGCGCGGACGAAGCGCTTCTCGATGTCAGCGGGCGGGATATGCATCAAGGTCGAGGCAATTTTTGTAATTCGCTCGTATCCCACGATATCCAGGATTTTGACGGTGATGATATTGACGGACCAGCGCAACGCATCGCGCAGGACAAGTCTTCCTGAGTAGTGACGGTCGTAATTTCTCGGGAACCAGAGGACACCGTTGGCCTGCTCATACGCCACTGGTGCGTCTTCCAGAGCGGAGCCGGCCGTTAAATCCTTTGATTCGATAGCCGCCAGATAGACAAAAGGCTTGAAGGCCGAACCAGGCTGGCGGTACGCCTGCACAGCACGGTTGAAGCGGTTTTCGGGAGAAAACTCGCTTCCGCCGATCAGGGTTTTCACATATCCGTTCCGGGGGTCAATCGCGACCAGAGCGCCTTCGGGCGAGACACCCCGTGAACTCTTGGGATCCCAGTTATACGCGCCATCAATGACGCTGTTCATCCCCTGAAGGCCATAGATGAACGAGAGCATCAAGAGCGGGGATTTCCAGGTCGATTCGAGGGAGTCATTCACGTAGGTGGACGTTTTCACCCCGCTAATCCTGATGGATCCGATGTCAAAGATGGAACTGATCAGATCGATCGGATCGAGATGTTTTTTGCGGACGTCAGAGACGTAGACCTGGTAGCTTCGCTGGTAATTTGTCCGCATCTGGAAGAGCTTTTCCTGGAGAACACGCTCACCGGCCTGCTGCATGTCCAGATCAAGGGTCGTGTAGACCCGCAGTCCGTCCTCATTGACCCTGTCGACTCCATAGATGTCCACAAGCTGCTGGCGGATGTATTCGGTAAAGTAGGGGGCCTTGTCAATCTTGACGTTCCAGGCGGAGAGTGTCGGTGCCAGGTTCTTCTGGCTGTATTCCTCCCAAAACCCTTCCCACGCCTTGTCGGCTTCCTGTTTCGTGATATAACCCATTTCGGCCATCTTGAGCAGAACGATCCGCTGGCGTTGGCGAGCCATCTCGGGGAAGGCAATCGGGGAATAGGCATTTGGGGCGGAGGGGAGGGCAGCCAGGATGGCGCACTCCCCGAGATTGATGTCCCGGGCTGATTTCTGGAAATAGATCTGGCTGGCTGCCTCAATTCCGTAGGCCCCGTGGCCAAAGTAGATCTCGTTGCAATAGAGTTCGAGGATTTCCTGCTTGGAGTATTTCTTTTCGATCTGGAGTGCGTACCAAAGTTCACGGATTTTGCGAGCGATGGTCTTTTCGCTCTCCGTAAAGAGGCGCTTGGCCAGCTGTTGGGTGATGGTACTCCCGCCCTGTTTGGCACTTCCGGTAAAGACATCGACAAGAAGGGCCCGGAACATCCCGCCGACATCGATCCCGCCGTGGGAAAAGAAGCTGTTGTCTTCAATGGCAACCAGCGCATGGACCAGATTTTTCGGGATCTTGTCGAAATGGATCACTTCGCGTTTTTGGTAGAAAAACTCCGCAAAGAGACGGCCCTTGACGTCATAGACCTTGGTCGGAATCTTGTTCCTGAAGTATTCGAGTTTTTCGATGGCTTCCATGCTCGAGAGGGTGCTGATGATGTAGGCGATCGAGAGGCCGAAAACAATGGCCATCGAAAGGAGGATGACAAACAGCGCACGCTCGAGAGTGCGCAGCGAGAGACTGAAACGACCCATGACTTCTCCAGACCTGTAGGGATCAATTCTGATGTAAATCTACCATAAAACAGTGCAAAAAAAAAGCTGCCTCTCCGCATAACGGGAGAGACAGCCCTGCCTGAAAGCGTTACTTCAGGGAGGAGACGTATCGGTGGATGGGAGGGGAACCGATACGCTCCACCTTAAATGTATCGAATTTTTCGAGAATTTCATTGAGGAAAAAATGATGGGGCTTGACGTTTCAACTTTATGGCGACATATTCATATATATGATAATCGGGGGCATCATCTCATGATTGAATTTCGTAGCGATATGCAGACGCTGGATTTTGAAAACTGTTCGAAACTGCTCAAGGCCATGGCCCATCCTGTCCGTCTGCGCATCATCTTCGGGGTCGCACGCAAGGAATGCAATGTCAAATCGATGTGGCAGTGTCTCAATTTACCGCAGGATGTGGTCTCACAGCACTTGGCCATCTTGCGCAAAAAAAACATCCTCAAGACCACAAAAAAGGGTAATTCCGTGTTTTACAGCATCAATCCGGAACTGGATCTCTCCTGCGTGCTGGATTTTATGGCCAATTGCAAAGGGCTGCAGAACCCGAAAAAGAAGTCCGGAGTCCAGCGTGATCAATAAACGGGCCATCCTGCTGTCCCTGTCCGGCATCGTTGTGGGAGGGCTCGGCGGGTGGCTGTATTATCACTTCATCGGGTGCGAGGCTGGCACCTGCCCGATCACCTCCAGGCCGGTTCCTTCAATCCTCTATGGCGCGCTGGTCGGTTTTCTCCTTTCGGGGCTGGGAAGCGGCTGGAAGACCCGGAAAAAACCGTGAGTCCGGAGCCTGAAACCTCCGTCGAGCATGCGGTTCTTGTATCCACAGGTCCTGTGCCCTATCTTTGCACGGTAACCCTCCTCATCCAAGGATACCGTACATGAGCCAGATTCGCGTTCGTTTTGCCCCCAGTCCGACCGGGTATCTCCATATCGGTGGGCTGCGGACTGCACTCTTCAACTATCTTTTTGCCCGTAAAACCGGGGGGACGTTCATCCTCCGCCTCGAAGATACCGACCGGACCAGACTGGTTCCCGATGCGCTGGACGACATCATGCGCTGCATGCGCTGGCTGGGGATTGACTGGGACGAAGGTCCGGACAAGGGTGGGGCCTATGGACCCTACACGCAGAGTGAGCGCCTCGCACTGTACCAGAAACATGCCCAGGACTTGCTGGACTCCGGCCATGCCTATCGCTGTTTTTGTACCCCGGAGCGGCTGGAAGCGATGCGGGAGGCGCAGAGGAGCGATACGCGCTATGACGGTCATTGCCGGACCCTGCCGCAGGCCGAGGTGCAGCGCCTGATGGATGCCGGTCTGCCCAGTGTCGTCCGTCTCAAAGTCCCCACTGCAGGCGAGACCGTGGTCCACGATTTTTTGCGGGGAGAGATGCGGTTTGACAATCGTCTCCAGGATGATCTCGTTCTCCTCAAGACGGACGGCTTTCCGACCTATCACCTGGCCAATATTGTCGATGATCACCACATGAAGATCTCCCATGTCTTGCGGGGGGAGGAGTGGATCTCCAGTGCTCCCAAGCATGTCATGCTCTATGACGCCTTCGGCTGGACTCCGCCCGTCTTTGTCCATCTTCCGGTGATTCTTTCTCCAAATGGAGGGAAGCTTTCCAAACGTGACGGGGCGACCAATGTCCGTGAATTCATCGAAATCGGGTATCTCCCCGAGGCGATGACCAATTTTCTGGCCCTGCTCGGATGGTCCTATGATGGTGAGCGGTCCATGTTTACCATGGAAGAACTCGAAAAAGAATTTGTTCTTGAAAAAATCGGCATGGCCAGTCCGGTTTTTGACCGGCTCAAGCTGGATGACTACAATGGCAAGTATATCCGTCTCTGTGATGACGCGAAACTGGCCGATCTCTGCCGTCCCCGGCTCGAGGCGGCCGGTTTCATCGTCCCCGGTGATCCTGAGGACGAGCGGATTCTCGGAGAAATCATGCCCCTCTTCCGCGAACGGTTGGTCCTGCTTTCTGATATCGTCGATCAGGCCGCGTACTTCTTTACGGATGACCTGGACTGGGGCGACGGGAGTCTCCTGGTTCCCAAAAAGACCGAACCCGGGGATGTGCTCCGTATCCTGGATCTGGCGCACAAGAGGCTGAGTCTTCTTGATGAATACACTCATGCCGGTCTGGAGGCGGCCTTGCGGAGCCTGGTGGAAGAACTGGCCATGAAAGCCGGTCAGGTCTTCATGCCCTTGCGGGTTGCGGTCACCTCCCGGGCCGTTTCTCCCGGACTCTTTGAAACAATGGCTGTTCTCGGGAAGGAACGTTGTCTGGAGAGGATTGTACGGGCCCGGGAAGTTCTGGCCGCACACCGCTTGTGATGGAACTCGTCGCTCCGGCCGGGAATGCCGAACGGATGGAGATGGCCTTTGCCTGGGGTGCGGATGCGGTTTATGCCGGAGCCGACCGCTACTCGCTCCGGGCCCGGGCCGAGAACTTCAGCGACCGGGAGTTGCAGGATTCGATAGCGAGGGCCCACCTGCTGGGAAAACCCTTCTATCTCGCTGTCAATGCGTTTTTTGATGACGATCTTCTGACCGGTTTGGCAGAGTTTCTGACGGGACTGGGAGAACCCGGTCCTGATGCCTTGATCATGAGTGATCCGGGGGCCATGGCTGTCGCTTCTCGTGTCCGCCCCGATCTTCCGATCCATGTCTCGACACAGGCCAATACAATGAATGCCGAGACGGTTCGTGTCCTGCGGGACCGGTTCGGGATCAAACGGGTCGTGCTTGCCCGGGAACTGACGCTTGACCAGATTTCGCGAATCTGCCACGCCCTCCCGGACATCGAGTTCGAGGTCTTTGTCCATGGGGCGATGTGCGTGGCGTATTCAGGGCGGTGCATCGTCTCCAGTTATCTGACCAGCAGGGCCTTCCTTGCCCCGGGCGAGAAAATGCCCGGAGCGATCGACAGAATCCGGAGTGCCAGTCTCGGGGATTGCAGTCAGACCTGCCGCTGGTCCTATGGCCTTGTCGAGGAAAAGCGGGAGGGCGTCGTGCTGGACATTGTGGAAGATGACGGCAAGACCATGCTTCTCTCGAGCAGGGACCTCTGCATGGTCGATCATCTCGGAGCGTTGCGGGATGCCGGCGTGCACGCGCTCAAAATCGAGGGCCGGATGAAATCCCTCCAGTATGCCGCCGTGACCAGCGGCATCTACCGGGACGCCTTGAATCATCTCGGGAGCGGGCAGGAGGTCACTCCGGAAAGGCGCGGGCTGTGGCATGACGAACTGGATGCGCTCAGCCGGCGCGAGTATTCGACAGGGTTTTATTTTCTGGATAACGAGGCCTTTGTTCCGAGCCAGTGCGACCGGCAGCCTCCCTGGCTGATGGCCGGAGTGGTGTTGGGTGCGGTGGGTCAGGGAGTCTGGCGTTGCCAGGCCACCAATCCGGTCAGGGAAGACGCTGTCCTTTCGGCTTTCATGCCCGATCTGGAGAAATCCCGGCTGATCGGATTCCGGCTTTTTGGTCCTGACGGGGATGCGAGAAGCCTGGTCCGTCCCGGGGAGGAGTTCCTTCTTCGGACCCGAGCCCGGTTGGGCCCGATGTCGATTTTACGGCTTGATTCCGGGAGATAAAGGCAAAATCCTTGCTTTTTTCTCCATTCTTCCAGTATTTTTATTCATACTGCTGTCGAGGGAGTCTGCGTGAAGGATTGCATTTTTTGCGGTATTGTCAACGGTACAGTCCCCGCCCAAAAGGTGTACGAGGACGATCGGGTGATTGCCTTCCGCGATATTCAACCGCAGGCCCCGATGCACATTCTGATCATCCCCAGGGACCATGTCGCTTCGCTTGACGCGGTGCAGGATCCTGTGCTGATCGGATATATCATGACGACAGCGGCAAAACTGGCCCGGGAGCATGGAGTAGCCGAGGGCGGGTATCGGGTTGTTGTGAATTGCAATCAGGATGGCGGTCAGACGGTGTTCCATCTGCATGCGCATCTTCTGGGTGGCAGGTTCATGACCTGGCCTCCGGGGTGATTCTTGCATTATTGGACAGACTTTCGTATGTATAAACCGGTGCTGCAAAGGGTGCCGCAACAAATCAAGAGGTGATAATCACAATGCTGGGTATCAGGGTCAAGGACAGCGAGCCTATCGAACTCGCACTGAAACGCTTCAAAAAGGAGTGTGAGAAGGCCGGGTTGTTGACGGAAATCAAAAAGCGCGAGCATTTCGAGAAGCCGAGCATGATCCGCAAGAAGAAGGACGCCGCTGCTCGTCGTAAACGCGAGAAGAAGATGAAGATTGCTCGCGCCAAAGCCAAGCACGTGTAACTGAACAACAAGACCCGCTCCTGTATCTGCGATGTCGGGTATCTCCCCGTCCTGCATGGGCAGGACGGTTTGGTTATGCCGAACAGCTCCGTTGTGCCGTCTCTTGGTGCGGCCGGCGGAGCTTTGTTTGTCAACATGAGAAGCACGGAGGCCGGATGGTTTCGCCAGAGGTGATCGAACGGATTCGCGAAGCCCTGCCCCTTGTCGAGTTCATCGGACGGGACGTTGCGCTGAAACGGGCAGGGAGCATCTATAAGGGTCTCTGCCCGTTCCATAATGAACGGACGCCTTCGTTTGCCGTCTACCCGGAGAAAAACAGGTACTACTGTTTCGGGTGCGGAAAAAAGGGTGACGTCTTTGATTACGTCCAGGAACGCAACCATCTGGGGTTCGGTGAGGCCCTCGTGTTTCTTGCCGATGCTTCGGGGATTGAACTCCCCTCGGACAATCCGGCCGAGAATGCCCAGGCCGCCATTCACAGGCGGTGGATGGATCTTTACGAAAAAGCCACCACAATGTATCGCCATGCCCTCAAGGTTCTGCCTGCCGGGAAATCGGCGCTGGCGTATCTCGAGGGGAGAGGGGTGCGCGCTGAAACCATCGATGATTTCAGGCTCGGATACGCATTGCCCCAATGGGATGCGCTCTCCTCGAAGTTGCTCCGCGAGCAGTACGAGGCGGAAACCCTTGTCGAGTGCGGACTTTCCCGTGCATCCCGGGAGGGACGACGGATCTATGACTATTTCCGGGATCGTGTCATGTTCCCGATCGCGGACGAGCGGGGAAGGGTTGTTGCCTTCGGCGGGCGCGTCCTTGACGGAAGTGAGCCGAAGTATCTCAACTCTCCCGAAAGTCCCGTATTCAAAAAGCGCGAGATCCTCTACGGGTTGGACCGGGCCCGGACGGCCATCGGCGACAAGGATCTGGCCATCATTGTGGAGGGATATCTCGACGTGATCGGACTCCACCAGGCGGGTTTTTCCAATGTCGTGGCTCCCCTTGGGACTGCTCTGACCAGTTGGCACCTCAATCGCCTCAAGAAGCTGACCTCGCACATCATCTTTCTTTTTGACGGGGACAAGGCGGGCCGGCGGGCCGCCTTTGCCGCAGCCAGACCAGCCATGGAGGCTGGTTGTCTGGCGCGTGTCGTACTGCTTCCTTCCGAACTGGATGCCTTCGATATCTCGCTAAAACATACCCGCGAACAGATCGAGGCACTCCTGCGCCAGTCCATCCCGCTGGCCGATTTCGTCATTAATACCATCTATCAAGGGAGTGAAGTTGACAGTGGTGACAGGCCGATGATGTTCTTACAGGGTGTCTACCAGTTTCTCGAGGGAATGGAGGATGGTGTCCAAACGTCGCTCATTCTGCAAAAAGCATCGCTCCTGGCCGGTGTCGATTCCGATGAGGTTGAGCTGGATTTTCGTCGCCAACGCCAAAAGCCTGTGATGACGACGGCGAAAAAAATGGGGCCGGCACCTGCACCGGTAGCTAAATTTGGCCAGAGTCCGGCCGGGCAGGATGGTGATTTTGAACTCTATCTCATGCGGCTGGCTGCACTGCATTCGTCTGCCTGGCCCGACATCAACAAGGAAATCGGAAAAGGACTGAGAATCGAGGATTCCCGTGCGCGATCACTCCTCGAAATCATTTCATCTATCGCCGGGGACAAGACAGTCTGGAGTGCGGCAGATGTTCTGGCAAGGGTTTCACCGGGAGAGATCCGCTCCATCCTTGAGGAAGACATGGCCAGTGGCCGGCTTGAAATTGATTGGCAGAAGCAGTTTGGGGACACGATAGACACACTCTGGATCAAAACGATCCGCAGGGAAAGGGCTTTGCTGGATGACGAGATGCGCAGGCAAAAACTGCTCGGTGATGACAATGCCATCCAGACCCTGCAGCAGGAGATCCTGGTGCTCCGACGACGCGAGGATGATCTTGCCCGCAGGATGCGGACCGTCCGGCGGGAAACCGGGAACAAAACTGAAGGCGGACAAGGGTAATGCTGGATCATAACGAGGCACGGGTATTGCAGCGCCTGATAGAGCTGGGGCGGAAAAGCGGTGGCCTGACATATGACATGATCAACGATGAGCTTCCTGATTCACTCGGCAATCCCGAAAAAATGGACGAGCTGCTGACTTCTCTCGGTGATGCCGGCGTGACTGTGGTGGACGTCCGCGAGATCGGCGGGGCTGCTCCTGTCGAACAGAGTACCCACGATGAAGTCCACGAAGATGATGCAGACACCCATCTCGAAGACGAAGAACAACATGACCAGATGGAGGATGCCGATGAACACCCGGCTGTCATCGAGCAGGATGTCCATGCCGTTGCGGGCAAACTCTACCGCCATGATGATGGTCCGGCTTCCGATGATCCCATCAGGCATTATCTCAGGGATATCGGAAAGGTTTCGCTCCTTTCAGCCGAACAGGAAGTCGTTCTTGCGAAGCGGATTGAACAGGGTGAACAGGAGATTGAGGAAGTGGTCGTCCATTCCTATGCCGTGATTCCCGAGATCAAAAGGATTATCGACCGGATAACGGCACGCAAGGCTTCCCTCCATGACCTGATCGAGACCGGCCGGGTGATCAATCTGACGCAGGAAGAAAAGACCTCCTATGAAGAGCGGTTTGAAATTCTTTCCAAGGAGATTCTGAAAATCGAGAAGGCCCTGAAAAAGCTCGGGGTGGATAGCGAGCCGGGCGATGATGAAGATTCCGGCGACGAATCCCGGACCGAGGTCCAGAAGCTGATCAACCGTTTTTCGGCACGTCTTCGCACTGTCAGGTTGTCACGGCATGTGGTCAGAGAAGTGGCGGAGAAACTGATATCCGCCGGAAACCGGATCGAGGAGCAGCAAAAAGTTTTTTCAGAAATGGAAAAACGGTTCGGGTTTGCCTTGACATCCGTCCGTGGCCTGCGCAAGTATCTGGACAAAAGTGATGCGAATGGCTTGAACACCTATTGCACCAAACACGGGATTCCCGCGGACGAGGCCGAGTCGATTCATAAGGAATACCGGAACGGGCAGCGCAGGCTGCGCAGAATCCAGATGGAATGCAATGCAGGTCTGGACGAGATACTCGAGACAGCGGGACGATTGCAGGCGGCGGAACTCCAGATCTCGAAAGCCAAGGAGAGCCTTGTCCAGGCCAATCTCAGGCTGGTGGTGAGCATCGCCAAAAAATATGTCAACCGTGGAATGCACTTTTTCGACCTTGTCCAGGAAGGGAATATCGGGCTGATGAAGGCCGTCGAGAAATTCGAGTATCAAAAAGGGTACAAGTTCTCGACCTATGCCACCTGGTGGATCCGGCAAGCCATTACCCGATCGGTTTCAGACCAGGCCCGCACCATCCGGGTTCCGGTCCACATGATTGAACAGATCAACAAAGTCTTGCGCGAGTCTCGGGTTCTCCTCCAGCAGATGGGGCGTGAACCATCGCCGCAGGAGATTGCGGACAGCCTCGGGTGGGCCGTCGGCAGGGTAAAAAACATCCTGAGTGTCGCCAAGGAACCGATTTCTCTCGAGACACCGATCGGCGAGGATGACGATTCCTATCTGTATGATTTTATCGAGGACAAGGATGCGGACAATCCTGTCAACCAGACGGCCAACCGTCTTCTGCGCGAGCATCTGGATGCCGTGCTCCGGACCCTGCCCAAGCGGGAACAGCAGGTGCTCCGCATGCGTTTTGGCCTCGATGACGGCTACAACCATACCCTCGAAGAGGTCGGGTACAAATTCAATGTCACCAGGGAGCGAATCCGGCAGATCGAGGCCAAGGCCTTGCGCAGACTGCGACACCCGACAAGAATCCGGATTCTGCGTGATTTTATCTGACAAGCCGCGAGAGTTTTTCTTGACCGTGAATTTTTCCGGGAATACCTTTACCGGGCACGGGCCCATAGCTCAGTGGTCAGAGCGGCGTGCTCATAACTCGATGGTCCCTGGTTCAAGTCCAGGTGGGCCCAGATTACGGTAAAGGTGGCGGGCATGATGCAGACAGGTCCTTGTTCACAGCATGCTGTCCACGGTTTCAAAGCATAAAGGGGTTGAGACCTTTATGCTTTTTTTTCTGTCAGTTCAGATACGTTCACCCGTGAGGGTGAGAGACCGTTCAGCGCGGAAAAAGGGGTCAGTATGGACACGATGCGGGATGTGATTGCCAGACTTGTCGAGCTTCAGTCTGTTCTCAAGGAAATATATGACATCGAGCAGATGAATAAGCGTCTGCCCGAAGGTGTCGAGCAGATGAAAAGAAATCTCGAACCCCTCAAGCGGGAGATCGAGACGTCCGAGGCCGAGCTTTGTGACGTCGAGACCCGCCAAGGGCAACTTGCTGTCGAGTCACAGGAGTTGCAGGACAGACTGCAGGAGATCTCGCGCCGGATGACCACGATCAGCAAGACCAGGGAGCTTGAGGCCGTAGAACTCGAGTTTTCATCAGCCAACGAGAGGATATCCGACTGCAACCGGCAGATCAAGGAGACCCGTTCCCGGCACGATGCCCTTGTCAAAAGACTCGAAGAGATGAGACCAGAATATGACCGGAATCTCGAGAAGATCGTTGCTGAAGAGACCAAAGTCCAGGACGAGGTGGCAAAAAATCAATTGCAAATTGACGAGCTTCGTGCCCGGCGACAGACCATGGTTGTCGGGGTCGATATGCCGACGCTCAACCGTTTCGAGAAGATCGTCAACAGCAAAAACGGGATCGGGATTGTCCCGGTCATCAACGACAGTTGCGACGGTTGTCATATGAGGATTCCTCCGCAGATGATAGGAAAAGTCAAACGATGCCAGGAGCTTGTAACCTGCCTGAACTGTTCCCGCATCCTGTACTTGTAAGACTTCTTGACGATCCGACGGCTGTGGTGTCACTTGTCCGCATGAAGACAATCCTTTCTCTTGTACTGCTGGTGTGCTTGCTGCTTGTCCCTGTCAATTCTGCCAAAGCCGCACTCCCTGCTCCCGAAGATGTATACACCCGGTTTGTCCGCAATATGGCGACATCCCGGCCGGCGAGTTTCTCCTGCATTGTCGGGGGTGATGCCGTCCTCCGCAGTCTGGGCAGGATTCCCGCCGATGCCCGCCAGGGCCGACCGGTCGTCCGGACCTGGTATCGACGCGACGTTGGCCAGGTCATCCGGGTGGAAAATGTCGATCCGTCCTTCAAAAATCTTTTTTCGGCGTACCAGAGCTATCTCGGAATGACCGGCGCCTGGCTGGCTGCCCGCGGAAGGGATTGGCGCGAGTTTTCAGCCCAGTACAGTATGCAGATTCTCGGATCAAGCCAGCAGTCGATTCTTGCCAAAATCGCTACAAGGGGACGGGAAAACGATTCTTGGGGCGAGTTCACGTTCAGTGCACACGACATGTCTGTCCAGTCGGTCCGCTTTTTTTCACGGAACTCCCTCATCTATACCGTACAGAATCTGTACGGAAGGATCGGTGGATACCTCTTGCCCACGTCAATGGTGATCACTGCCTGGAACAACGGTACCACCTCCAGTGTCAGCCGGCTCGTTTTTTCGGAGTACCGGCTCAATCCCGTTGTTCCTGATGCCGTTTTTTCGCGCTGATCCGGCTGCTTGATTCTCCGGCTCTTTTTTGGCTTTTTCCGGGGCCGGCCAGTGCCGGTCCCGGAATTTCGATGCTTCATCCTGCACGGATCAATGCCGATAGAAGAAGGAGGTGGCAGGTCTTGTAACCGGCAGGAGGAAAGTCTGTGGGTGGTCTGAATGACGAAGCTGCAAAGCAGGAGAAGATCCGCAACAAAGCACGATTCAACGAGAGTATAAAGAAATACAAAGGCGATATCGATGTCATCGACAAGCGCATCAAGCTGATGGAGAAAGACATCAGGACAAAAAAAGATGCCCTGAATGGGTACCGGCATGTCATCATCGCCAATGAATACCTCAAGATCATCGGCCTGTATTGTGCGATGAACGACGAATCTGTCCAGATCATGAATTTCAAGAATGAAAACTATCTGAATGAAGCGCGCAAGCTGATCTATCAGGTCCTGATCCACCTGGAAGATGTTGTGACTCCGCATATCGATATTCCTCCCAATGATCTTGAAGACAAGCTGGAGGCCATCGCAAAGCTCAATCCGCAACGCAAGCTCAATCTCCTGAACGCCATCGGGTTCAGAATCCAGCAGGTTGTCGATGCTTTTGGCGACAATACGAAATGGAAATGGAGCTTTGTCGAGATTGACGGTCGCTATGCCGTCGTGACAAAAAACATGATCGATTACCGGGTCGCGATTGCCAACAATGATCCGCGCAAGCCATACTACGTTGAAAACCTGAATCTGATGCGGATGGTCAAGGAACAGCTGGAGAAAGCCAGCCGGCGGTATCGGGAGAAGTACGAGCAGACGACCAAGGAAACCGAAGATATCAAAAAATCCATTGCGTTCATAGCGGCGATGCGCCGGATTCTGATCCTGATGGGACAGAGCGAGGAAGCAAACAAGTATAAACGGATCATGGAGTTGGCAACCAATCTGATGGAAGAAAACATCAAAAAGAAAGAAGCCGAAAAGCGGGCTCCTGCCAAAAAGAAATAACCCCGAATAACGGGCATCTCTTCTGGTATGACGAAGATTGCCGGAACGCATCTTCCTTCGCTATTATGGACTGGCGGAGGGAAATGTGTCATTCGTTCATTCAATGGGACTCAATCCCCAGCAACTTGTCGGAGCCACCCATCGTGACGGCCCGCTCCTGATTCTTGCCGGAGCCGGGAGCGGCAAGACCAAGGTCATCACAACCAGGATTGCCTGGTTGATCGCCGAACAGCATGTTTCAGGGCGGTCAATTCTTGCCCTGACATTTACCAACAAGGCCGCCCGAGAGATGAAGGAGCGGGTCTTTGGACTCCTGCCGAAAAAATCCGGCAAAGGTTTGACCGTCGGAACATTCCATGCCTTTTGTGTCCAGTTGTTGCGGAGCAAGATCGGTTTGTTGGGATACAGGGAAAAGTTTTCGATCTTCGATTCATCGGACCGGATGCATCTCATCACCGATATCATGAAGGATCTCAAAATCGATCTGGAGATCCTCCCCCCGGACAAGGTAGCATGGAAGATTTCGGATGCCAAAAACGCCCTGATCCATCCCGGGCGGGAGGCCGAGGAGTGGTTCGGTGATGCCCTTCTCGCCAGCATCTACCGGCACTACCAATCGACGCTCAAGGGCTTCAATATTGTCGATTTTGACGACCTCCTGATGCTGGCAGTCGATCTTTTTGCCGTTGCCGGGGAGGAGATGGCGCTCCATGTTTCGCGCTGGCGGTATCTTCTGGTTGACGAGTACCAGGACACCAATCAGGCCCAGTATAAACTTCTGCGATGTCTGACCAGAGACCATGACAATATCTGTGTCGTGGGGGATGATGACCAATCCATCTATGCATGGCGTGGGGCGGATATCAGCAATATTTTGAATTTTGAAAAAGACTTTCCCGGAACTGTTGTCATCCGCCTGGAACAGAATTATCGATCAACGGGGAATATTCTCCGGGCTGCGAACTCCGTGATTGCACACAACACGGCCAGGAAGGGCAAAAACCTCTGGACGAGTGGTGTCAATGGAGACCCGGTCCGGATCATTCCGACGAGTGACGAGACTGACGAGGCCGAGTCGATCGTGTCGGAAATATTGACCATCCGGCGTGAGGACCGGGCATCCTTCGCGGACATGGCGATTGTTTTCCGGACCAATTTCCAGACGAGACCATTTGAAGAATTGTTTGCCGCCCAGGGGATTCCGTACGAAGTGATCGGCGGGACAAAATTTTTCGACAGGCGTGAGGTCAAGGATATTGTCTGCTATCTGAGACTGATGGCCAACAGGCACGACGAGATTGCCCTCCTGCGGATCATCAACCGGCCCAAGCGGGGAATCGGGACCCAGACGATTGAAAAGATCGTCCAGTGGGCCGAAAAACACACAATGCATCTGTATGACGTCATGCTTGATGCGGACCATGTGGATACCATGGACGACAATACCCGGTACAAGATCGGGGTTTTTTGCGAGTTGGTCGAGGAGTACGCAAAAAAGCTCTTGTCAGCCCGGAGCATGGTCCCGGTGGTTCGTGAGATCGTTCATGCATCGGGATACGAGGAAGAACTCCTGCGTGAAGCCGGTGGAGATGCGGACAAGTTCCAAAAGAGTCAACGCTGGCTCCAGGAACTCTATACAAGTATCCAATTATATGAAGCGGACGAGGATGTCGAGAGACATGATCTCTTTGGTTATCTCGAACGGATCTCCCTTCTTGTCGATGACAAGAGCGAAGACAAAGAACGACGCCGTGATGCAGTGACGCTCATGACGATGCATTCCTGCAAGGGGCTCGAATTTCCCTATGTCTTTGTTTCCGGCGTTGAAGAGGGGAATATCCCGCATACACACAGCATCGAGGCTGGAACGGTTGAGGAGGAACGCCGGCTCTTTTATGTTGCGATGACAAGAGCGATGAAGAGGCTCTATCTGACTTGGGCGGCCGAACGTCGCCGTTACGGTGAAAGCAGCGACTGCGAACCATCTCGTTTTATCGACGAGATCGATCCGGCCTGTATCGAGTGGATTTCACCTGGTTCAACCCGTTCTGCGGAATCGGTCGATCTTGTCGAGGCTTTCGAGCGGATGCGGCAGCAACGGGGCGGGTGAACGGGGTGAACGTCAGCGTTTACGTTTGTTGGTCACTTGTTGCTGGAGAAACGAGTTTCCCCGTTGCTCATCAGGGACCCAGGAACGGACTGAGGCTATTTTCCAGGCCGAGCGTGTGCGGATGAGGAGTGCTTCACAGCCTTCTTCAACAAGAATCTGAGAGGGACGCCCGGATACCCGTGATGGGGGTACGGTCCGTTTATAGCGCCAGGCGAACATGATTGCGGCGACATTGGTATGGAGCTCCTGCCGGTAGATCCGGTAGCTGTCCAGTTCGTGGGCCTGTCGACGGACAAGATGTGCGGTTGTTCTGTCGCTGCCAAGTTTTGCAAGCAAGGTTTGAATGCGTTTTTCTTCGGGCCCGGTGGTGAACTCCAGAAGCGGCTTGTAGTTCGCCTGTTTGACGTGTTTGAACAGGATCTCGATGGCGTTGTCGGGTGTCAAGACGGTTGGCTCGGGGCGAGTTTGTCTTGGTTGCCAGATGGCTGATGCCGCCAGCGGCAAGGCCAGTGCAATCGCAGCAAAGGCAGGAAGGACATATTTTTTTGACAGCACTGGGGTTCCCTCCAATGGACAAGGTTGTACCCACAGTATCGGCATATCGGAGACAACCGGCAAGAGAGAACTCCTGCCAGTGAAATCCCGACCGGTATCTTATGAAATCTGTGACCACTGAAGCTGTGTGCTGAGGAACATCCCGAGCGTGATGTTTTCAGTCTGAATACAATCCCGCTACTGACGTTGCTTCCAGGAAATGAAATTCTCTTCTCGAGCCACCATCAAGAGACGTTGTCTGAGGAGTCGCCTGCCTCTGGCCAGACGGGACTTGATGGTTCCCTCATAGACCTGTTCTGCTTCGGAGACTGACGCGCAATTCATCCCGAGGATCTCGTGCAGGATCAGCGGGCGTCTGTACATCGGGTGAAGTGTCCCAAGTGCCTTTGCAACATGCTGCTTCCATGGGCGAAGGATCTGGTCGGTATCCGGGGTATTGTCCTCCTTCAAGGGGTCGGTCATCCTGTGATAGAGACAAAAATTTCTGTATTCCCTGCGTTCACAGCGATAATGCCTTGACCAGGCAAAGCGGATATTCATGAACATCCAGGCGCGGAAGCTGATTCCGGACGGGAGTGCATCGAGGTGCTTGATGGCACTGACGAGGGCATCCTGGAGAATGTCATCTGCTATCCAGGATTCTCCGGTTAGCCATGAGGCAAACCTTGAAAGTTCGGGTTGATACTGATGGTACAAAAGATATATTACAAGGTACAAGATATAGTACAAAAAAATACAAACACCTCAATATATAGCTTATATAGCTATATAAATG
>Ga0116172_10001019_pt1 | contig 26288 bp, 19 predicted proteins | sample AD_UKC083_MetaG_FD_89799 | JGI IMG/M metagenome (GOLD analysis project Ga0116172, IMG submission 89799) | Active sludge microbial communities of municipal wastewater-treating anaerobic digesters from USA - AD_UKC083_MetaG | ecosystem: Engineered > Bioreactor > Anaerobic > Digestate | place: USA... | reverse complement strand
ACGTACCGGGTTGATCGGGATGCCGGCCTCACAAAAGAGGGCATCGAGGCGCGCAAGTGGGGCCAGGACGTTTTTCTGGACATCATTATTGAGGGCTTTGAGTGGCGAGAGGTACAGCACGCGCAGGGCACCACCCGCCCATGCCCCGGTCAAAAGCCGGTCCAGGGCCCAGAGAAACGCGGCCATGGTTTTGCCACTTCCCGTCGGTGCCGTCGCCAGGACGTGTTCTCCACGGGCAATCACCGGCCAGGCTCTGGTCTGCACATCGGTCGGTGTGCCGACTTCCGCGGTAAACCATTGTTCGACCAAGGGATGAAAAATTTTTTTGGGGAACATGCTCCAAGCCTCTCATGCAGGAGGATAGCATGGTGGGTGGCTGCTGGCAAGGTATGGGCGCGGCCTGCGCTCCGTGTGACGGCTCCAAAAAACGACAGGAGGTACTGGCAGAATCGCAAGTTGACGATATATTAAAAGGATGGATACTCCGGAGGGAAACCCAGCGTGAAACGCCTGTCAGTCAGTTTTTCCAGCGGTTTTCTCGCGCTCCTTTTTCTCGTTTGCCTGGGTGGTGTCGCGCATGCAGCCAGGATTGGCTGGAGCTATGTCGAAGGTGCCGCCCTCTACCGGGTCGAGATCCAGAATCAGTGGGGGGTTCCGGTCGCCACCTTTGACACCCCGTACATCGTGGCGGATGTTCAGCTCATTCCCGGGACCTACCGGCTGCGCATCTCGGTTCTCAACAAATTCCGCAAGGTGGATGCCGTCGGCGAGTGGACCCCCCTGGTTGTCAAGGCGGGGAAAAAACTGGAGATGCAGGATTACTCCCCGGATTCGTTCAGGATCGGGAAGGGTGACAGGACGCTCTCCGTCAGGGGCAGCAATTTCCCCAAGGATGTCACTCTGCGTCTTGAAGCCAACGGACAGGTCCTTCGCCTTGCCTTGCGGGAAATCACGACATCACGGATCACGGCCGTTCTCCCTTCCTGGGGGCTCAAACCCGGGACCTATACCGTCGTTGTCGAAACCCCGGATGGCCGGAATGCAACGAAGCCCGGTTTCCGTGTCGAACAAGCGCCCGCCCCCGAGATTGACAGTTTCTCCCCGGAGAGTTTTGAAGCCAGGGGGGAAGTCACCCTGACAATCGAGGGGAGCTATCTTGGCTCCCGTGTAACCGTGGCACTCAACAGCCGTGCCCCGGGGAAGCCGATTCCGGCGACCGTCAGCGGTGATACCATCCGTGTCCTGATTCCGGCGGAGACCCTCGCGCCGGGTGACTACGATCTTGAGATCACCAGGGAGGATGGCCGGCGGGTGCGCCAATCCGGTCTTCGTGTCCGTACAGCGAAAAAGCCGGTGACGGATTCAGGCAGGAGCGACGGGACCCAGGGGACGGGGCGGGACTCCGGCAGGAGCGACGGGACCCAGGGGACGGGCCGGGACTCCGGCAGGAGCGACGGGACCCAGGGGACGGGGCGCGATGGAAAACAGAAGTCGGACTCCGGTGATGAATCATGCGGACTCAAGACTCTCTGGTACCTCGGTCTCTCGGTTGGACAGGCAATCGTTGAAAACAAGGCCGTCTCGATCAAGTACTACGATACGTTTTTCCCGACGGCCTTGGTCGGGTATCGCATGGGTGCAGGATTTGCGCTTGAAGGCTGGATGACCGGGACAAAATTGGGGCTGGACTATTCAAGCACGGCCGGACTCAAGGATGTCACGACCACGCTTCTGGCTTTTGGACTGGATCTCTGGTGGTCACCCGAATTCGACTTTTTCCTCAATCCCTGGGTTTCTGCGGGATTTGGTCTGGCGAACACCTCGATGTCGATCGTGTCCGGAAGCGGTCTCATAAAAAATTTGGCATCCCGGGATGGCATGCTGCGTACCGCAGTCGGAGTACGGGCGGTTCTCTCGGATACATTCTTTCTCGATCTTGGATTCCGCAACGATCAGGTCCTCTACAAGGAGGGTGGACTCTGGTTCCGCGGTCCCTTCGTCAGGTTGGGGATCGGCTTTGGGGGGGCTGACGAATCACCACTCGTGCGTCCGGCCACCAATGCAGGTGCGACGCAAACCGCCTCATCCAATACCCCTCCAACGTCGGGGAGCGAACCTGCTTCCGGAGAGACCGGTTTCATCTTCGGGTTTGCTTTGGCCGAGGCCGATATCGGCGAGCTGACGTCCGGTCTCGACTTTTCGAAGGCGATGCAGTTCGAGGGAGTGCTCGGTCTTCAGGTCGGGAGTGGTCTCGAGCTTGAACTCTCGCTCCGTTTCCTCTCCGCCAGGATCGACCAGAATGACCCGGCGATGACGATGTATAGGGCGGATCTCACCATGCTCGGTCTGTCCCTTGATGCCTGGTGGGGGCCTGATTTGGGATTCTTTGCCCGCCCGCTTCTTGGTGTGGGCGCCGGAACTGTCAATACCGGTCTCTTGATGACAGGACTCGGCAGTACCCTGGTGGATACCTCGACCATGGATCTCGCCTTCCGGGCTGGGGCGCTCCTGCGTTTCGAGTTTGTTGACTGGCTGCGACTGGATGCCGGAGTCCGGATCGAATTCATCAACACAATGGGCGGTGCGACCGTTATTGGCGGTCCGGTTCTGCGCGTCTCGCTGGTGCTCTGAGATCCTGTCGGGGCTAGCATCCGTTCCGGGTCTGTTTTCAGGTACAAGCACGGGACGCACCACACTCCGGGGGCCCCTGATTCTTGCGGAATGTGATTGTCTGATTGCGGGCAGGGCGTGCCGGAAGCCGGCCGGAAACACACAAAACCATCATGCAACTTTTATCGGGATGCATCGCTGGAATCCTGACACACACACATGATGCGATGGTGCGACTTTCCCGGCGGGCGGAACCCTCTCCAGTGGATGCCTCCTCAGGCGCACCAACCCGTCCCCGAATCCAAAATCAGCCGAGGCTATGGCAATGCCAGTGCAAAGACCGTGATGTCATCCAGTTGACCCCCGCCACCGGCATGCGTGTCGAGTTCCATCAGAATCCGGTTGCGTTGCCCCTCGAGGTCCAGACCGGCGGTTTCGAGGATCAGTTCGCTGAAGCGGGTTGTCCCGAAGGGCTTGGCGCGGTCGCCCCCGGTCTGGTCGAAGAGTCCGTCGGTCGAGATGAAGAGCCGGTCTCCGGGAACATAGTTGATCTCGTGTGCAGTAAACGAAAGAACCTGCTCGCTGTTGGTATAGCCGATACTCTGTCTGTCCCCCCGAACCATCTCGACTTTGCCTTTATGCATGAAAAAGAGGGGAATCCGTGCCCCGGAGTAGACAAAAGAGTGTTTTTCGGGCTGGATCATCACCAGCGCGATGTCCAGACCGTCATTGGACTGGGCATCGGATGCATCATCCTGGTTCAGGGTCGTCCGCATCAGGCGGTCCAGTTCCATCAGCATTGCGGCGGGATCATCATTGAGGTACCAGATGACATGATCAAGGACGGCATTGGCCGTCATCGTCATGAAGGCTCCGGGAACACCATGCCCGGTGCAGTCGACAACCGCCAGATACAGTATGTCCTCGACTTCCTTGAACCAGTAGAAATCGCCGCTGACAATGTCCCTCGGCCTCCAGATGATGCTGTGATCCGAGATCCGGTGCGAGATCCGGCTGCGCTTGGGGAGCATCCCGGACTGGATCAAACGGGCGTAGGAGATGCTGTCAACCATCTCGTGATTCTTGCGCACGAGTTCTTCGGTCCGTTTCCGGACCATCTCCTCAAGACGTGAGGTGTAGCCCTTGATTTCGTCCGCCATGGCATTGCAGGCCAGGGCCAGTTCTCCGATTTCGTCATGGCCGGTGGCCTCGGCCCGTACCTCGAGATCCCCGCCCTGCATCCGTGTCATGATGGCCGAGAGACGGACAATCGGCTTGATTAGCCTGTTGTTGGTGAAGAACAGCATGGCCAAAAAGAGGGTGACCAGGGCAGCCGAGATGATGGCGATCAGGGGAGCAAACCGGTCAAAACTGATCAGCTCGCTCGTATCGATAAAGACCAGGGCGTACCAGTCGATCATCGGAATCCAGACAAGAGAGGCATGGAATTGTGTACCATGATGCTCGAGCGGGAGGGACGGGGGCGTATTGGAAACGGATTCGCTGTTCCGGACCGTCGTCATCAGGTTGGAGAGCGCGGTCCGTTCGTTGGGAATGTCCAGAAGGGAGAAAATCGACGTGCGGTTGATGCAGTTGACGTTCTGGTAGGCCATGATGATGCCTCTGGAGTTGAAAAAAGCGATAAAGGCATTTTTGAGCTTTTTCTCCTCATCTCTGTTTGTGTCTTCGATGCGGAGCATTGTTTTGAGGAAGACCGAGATATCCAGTCCGGTTCCGACGACACCCAGCGTATCGTTGTAACGGGCAGCGCTGCCCGCATCTCCGGCCGTTTCATGGACGGGGACATTGATCCAGAAGCGGGTCAGATCGAGGCCCGGATCATAGTCGATATCGAGCATGAAGCGTTCCGGACGGGAGATGGTCCTAAAATACCAGTCGTCCACCGGATTTTTTTTGGAGATCAGGCTCTGGTATTCGTTCTTGAGGTAGTAGCGCAATGACGACGAGACGACGGCATAGACGGCCGGATTGTTTTCCATGTTTTTGCTGAAGGCGTCAAAGGTCCCGAAGGCCAGATCCCTGGCCCGGGGATCGAATTCGTTTTTCAGCCAGGAACGGACAGCCGGGGATTCGGCAAGCTGGAAGCAGGATGAGAGGTCGCTCTTCATGCGTTGGATCGTGCGGTTCTTGATGTCGGAGGCTTTCTGTCCGCTCAGGCTGTCGGCGAAGGAACGCCGCAGATCGAGCATCTCGCTGCTGATCCAGAAGATGGCCGGGAGACAGATGACCAAAAACGTTCCCAGTGTCCAGATGCTGAACATGACCCTCAGGCTTTTTTTCCAGTTCATCGTATGGTCCTCCGGCTGTCGCTCATGGAATCTCCAGTCCAAAAACCGTGATATCATCATCCTGTGGAAGCGACTGACGGAAGCGGTCAAACGAGAGCAGGATGTGATTGCGTTGTTCCTCGAGTGTCATCGAGAGGGATGTTGTCAATATCTCCTGGAAGCGCGGCCTGCCGAAGAGGGAACCGTCTACCCCGGTCTGGGAGAAGAGTCCGTCCGTCGAGATGAAGATCCTCTCGCCGGAGACCATCTTCCGGGTGTGCGTGACAGGGGTCGCGGAACGGTTGCGGGACACAAGGCCGACTGCGCCCCCGGAGGGCGAGACGATCTCGACGCTCACGCTGTCACAGAGATAGACGGGGATTCCGGTACAGGCGACAGTGACCGTCTGCTCGGAAGGAGTGAGCATGACCAAGGCGATCTCGATTCCCTTGTGTTCTTCGGGGAAGGGTTCCCCGGAATCATTGTCAAGGGAGCTCGCGAGTATCCTGTCAAGCTCGAGAATGATGGCAGCGGGGTTGTCGTGGATGTACCAGACGATATGGTCAAGGATCGAATTGGCTGTCATCGACATGAAGGCTCCCGGGATCCCGTGTCCGGCGCAGTCTACAACCGCGATCAGGAGACTCTCTCCGATTTCCTTGTACCAGTAAAAATCACCGCTCACGATATTCTGTGGCCGCCAGATCAGGCAATGCTGCGGGATCCGCTTCGCGATGTGCGTCCGTTTGGGGAGGATCCCGGACTGGATCAAGCGGGCGTAGGTCAGGCTGTCGACAAGCTCATGGTTTTTCCGGACGAGTTCGTCCGTCTTGTGCCGGACCATCTCCTCGAGGCGGGATGTGTAGGCGCTGATCTCGTTGGCCATCGCGTTGCAGGCCCGTTCGAGATCACCTGTTTCGTCGTCATGGGTCACGGGAACCCGAGCATCCTCTTCGCCGTTTTCAATCCGTTTCATGACGTCCGTGACGCGCCGGATGGGCCGGATCAGACGGAGCGTCGTATAGAGGAGCATGCTGCCGAAGAGGAGGAAGATCGAAACCAGCACAGTTGCCAAAATCGGGATGAAGCGTTCGAGACGGATCACCCTGGTTGTGTCAATAAAGACCAGGGCGTACCACTTGATGACCGGGATGTAGACCAGGCTGGCGTGGTAGCGTGTGCCTCTGTGGTCGAGGGAGAGTTCCTTGAATGTGTCTCCGCGTTTCCGGAGGGTCTCCATGGCCTGTGCAAGGGTCTCTCGCTCCTCGGGGACATCCAGAATCGTGTTGATGCTGCTCCTGGTAATGAAGCGGATGTCCCGGTATCCGGTGATGATTCCCTGTGCGTCGAAAAAAGCGATGAAGGCCCCGTCGATTCCCGTCGTCAGCATTGTTTTGAGAAAAACCGTGATGTCGATGCCTGCACTGATGATGCCGAGCGTCTTGTTCCCGCTCTGGTCGCGGACGGTGGCGTTGATCCAGAACCGGGTCAGCTTGAGGGTCGGGTCAAAATCGATGTCCAGGGCAAAGCGCTCCTGGCGGTCGAGGGACTTGAAGAACCAGTCGTCGACGGGATTGTCAGGCGAGAGGATGGTTTGGAACCTGTTCCGGAAATAATAGCGCAACGATTTTTTGACGGCCGCACTGACACCGGGATTGTTTTCCATGGTGTTGCTGAAGAGATCGAAACTGGCAAAGGCCATGCTCCGGGCCTGTTCATCCTGTTCGTTGGCCATCCACTGGCTGACAAGCGGGGAGTCGGCCAGTTGGAGAATGGAAGAGATATTCCCCTTCATGTACTGCTCGGTCCGCTCCCGGATGTCGATGGCCCGTTGTCTGCTGTAGCGCTCGGCAAAGTGCTGTCGCAGATCGAGGAGCTCGTTCCCCGTCCAGAAGATGGCGGGAAGAAAGAACACGAGAAAGAAAGCAAGGGTCCAGAGACTGAAGGAGACTCGAAGTCCCGGTTTCCATTCCATACATCCCGCCTTTTCGACAGTATAGCAGAAAACCCGGCCGGTGCAAGAAGGAGTTTTTGGAAACGGAAAAAGCCGGATGTTCCCGGGATCTTCGGTATGCATCCGGCGTTGTTTTTTGGTGAACAACCTCGGGCCGGTTTGGCCTGAGACTGTCCACATTGAGAAGAGCCGGTCAGGGATTCCAGCGCAGCCCGCAAAAATTCGTGACGGCCTTGGGCGAGAGCGTTACTCCCCAGTGCATCCTGTCATAAAACCTCTGTGCCGTTTTCCGGATGTCTTCGGGGGAGACGGCCCGGATCGCGTCAGGAAGCCGGTCAAAGGCTTTGGGATCGCCACTGGCCAGGAGCCAACTGGCAAAACTGGATGTCCGTTCGGCCGGGGTGATGTTTTGCAGGGCAATGCTGGCGAGAATCTGGTTTCTGGTCGCCGGCAGGACATCGGCGATCGAGCGGGCCGGGCTCTCCGGGCCGGGAAGGACGGCGATCCCCTCACGCAGTTTGCGCAGACTCTCCGCGGCGAGATCCAGGGCCCGCTGGATGTCCTGACAGCGGTAGAGGACGAACTCGGCACTGGCATGCTGCTCGCGACTGGGTGACGAGGCCCAGACACTGTAGACCAGGCCATTCCGCGAGCGGACGCTGTCCATCAGCATCTCAGACCAGATCCGGCTGGTCAGGACAAAGGCGGCATACCCTTCTGAGCCCGGTCTGGGAGCGGCAAAGATCCCCTTTGCCCAGGCCGAGCTGGCCGCCTCGTGCGGGAAGACATGGACCGCATTGGTCGCCGCCGGAAAGGGGGCTCGCGCGAGGGGGCGGGGTGAGGGTCGCAGGGTTGGACGGGTAAAGCTGCGCGCCAGGACGGCCGCCATCCCGGCGGCGGACTGGGGTCCGCAACTGACCAGAAATGTCCCCTCAAACGCCAGGATTTTCCGGTGGTGGTCGAGGACGTCTTCGAGTTGTGTCGTAGCGAGTGCCGAGTCACTCAGGCCGTAAAACGCGCCATCCACGGTCTTGCCATGGACAGCCAGTTGAAGGTGCGGATCGAGGGCGGACCAGGCATTCCCGTCCCGCCAGTGAAGTTCATTGACAGCCCGGGTCCGGAGTTCGGAAAAAATCTGCCTGTCCCTGGCCGGTTTGTAGAGGAGGGAAGACAGAATCATGGCGGCCTCTTCTCCCCTGTCGGCGATGGCACTGACCGAGAGGCTCGAAAAGATCAGCCCACTCGTGCCTGAGATGTCCAGAGCCCCCTCGTCCCGGATCCGGTCCAATCTCGCGCGCGGATACTCCTCGCCCGCGGTCTCCATCAGGGAGAAGAGCAGGCGGTCGTTGGCGGGTGCGGCTGGATTGAGTCCCGATGCGGAGGGGACACAGACCCGGATGGAGATGGTCCGGGCCGCCGGAAGCTGGCGGTGCCAGGCCACGATCCCGTTGGGAAGGGTCAGACAGACCCATGAGGGCTCTCTTGCCTCTTGGGCGGCCGCACTCAGGTTCCCCAAAAAAAGGACCCCGACCAGTGCGAAAATTTGAACGGTTCGAATTGCGGTTTTCACGGGTTTGGTCCTCCCTGTTGTTCCAGCGCAGCCCGCAAGGAATCATGGGCCCAGAGGACGGGCAGTGGCGGTTTCGCGAGCCAGTCCCGGGCCAGGCGTTGCAATGCCCGGGGCGTGACGGTTGCGATCCCCCGGTCGTAGTGTTGCCAGTAGGCCAGGTCGGCCGTACACCACCACCAGCTCACATCCTGGAGGAGGGCCGGTGGTTTTTCGTGCCTGAAGATGCGGTCGTTGATGATCCGCGAGGCGATCCGGCGGATACTCTCCGGGGAAATCCTCGCCTTCCCCTCCGCGATCCGGGCCAGAGCCTGGCGGACGGTATTCTGGAGGAGGGAGGCCCGTGCCAGGAGTCCTGGTATATTGGTTGCCGGGATTTCCCCCTGGAACATGAATTCCGAGGTGTAGCGTCCGGTCGAGAAGGTAAACCCGGCAGTATCGGTCGAAAAGAGGGCGGTATTTGTTGTAAGCGAGGCCAAAAATCCCCCGGATTTTTCGGAGAGATAATAGGACAGTACATCGGCCGTCAGGGTTTCGTTCCTGTTCGAGAGAACCGAAGGACCTGGCCAGAGGAGGAGGACGCGGAGCATGCCGGGATTGGTGAATCCGCCCAGAACCAGGTTTCTGCTCCGGTCCGTGCGCGGTTTGAACTGCAGTGGTCGGGTGACCGGTCGGGGCGTCCCGCGCTTCCAGCGGGAAAAATGTTTTGACACCAGTTGCAGGGCTTCCCGTTCATCGATGGCACCCGAGAGGGAGAGCATGCAGTTGTCGGGTGTGTACCAGCGGGCCTGTTCGCGCTGGAGGAGGGCGCGGTCAAAGCGTCCCATGTGTGCGGTTTCATAATGCCCTGTCCGGTACATCTGATCCTGGCCGTAGAGGGCCGCATTGACGAGCCGCCAGAAGGCCCGGCCAGGATCACGCCGGTTTCCCTCGATTTCGTTGCTGACGACCGATATTTCGCGCCGGATCTCGGGCGGATCAAAGACGGTATCGATCAGGACAGCGGACCAGAGTTCGAGGGCCCGTTCGGCCTCGGTCGCGGGCACCGTCAGGTAATAGGTGACGGCCTCGCTGCCGGTCGTTCCATTCCACCCCGCCGCACCGATTTCGTTGAGGCGGCGCATGAACTCCTGCTGGGTCTTGGTCAGGCTGTTGGCCTTGAAGAGCATGTGCTCGTAAAAATGGGCGATCCCTTCGTCCAAGGGATCGTTGGCGTAGATGTATCCATGACGGATCGAAAACTGGATCGAAACCAGGGGCACATCCGGACGGGGAAAGACGATCGTCTCCAGCCCGTTGGGAAGGGTAAAGACGGTGGATGCGGCCGGGAGATGGACAGCCAGCAAGAGGAGAAGGACGAGCGCGAGGATGAGACGGGCCGGCATGGGGACCTCCAGAGTTGACACAGCGGATTCGGTTAAAATGTAGCATTTTTTTGGCCCCGGCCACCTTCCCTCTTGATTGCCGGAGTGCGGCGTTGTATCCTCTACAAACAGAATGTTGACCACCTGGAGGAACCATGGCCATTGTATTGAAAGACTGTTTTTACGTCGGAACGCTTGACAAGGGACTCGAACTGGCAGGCGCCGATATCGTGATAGAAGGAAACCGGATCATAGCCGTCGGGAAGGATGCCGGCAAGAGCGTCGCTTCTCCCGAGCGGGTGATCGACTGCTCACGGCATGTCGTCGTTCCGGGTTTTGTCAATACCCATCACCATTTTTATCAGACACTGACGCGCAACCTCAAGGCCGTGCAGGACGCCAAGCTCTTTGACTGGCTGATCTATCTGTACGAGATCTGGAAGCATCTTGACCGGGATGCCATCTACTGGTCAACCATGCTGGCGGCAGGCGAGCTCCTCAAGACGGGTTGTACGACGGCCACCGACCACCACTACGTCTATCCGCACGGGTTCGCCGGGGACATCATGGAGACCCAGTTCGAGGCGGCCGGACGCCTGGGGATGCGCTTCTCGCCGACCCGTGGCTCGATGTCCCGCAGCAAAAAAGACGGGGGATTGCCGCCGGATTCGGTGGTCCAGACCGAGGACCAGATCATGGCGGACAGCGAGCGGGTTCTGGCCAAGTATCATGATGCGGGCGAATTCTCCATGCGCAAGATCGTTTTGGCACCTTGCAGTCCGTTTTCGGTGACCAAGGATTTGATGCGCGAATCTGCCCGTCTGGCCCGCCGGTACGGGGCCAATCTCCATACCCATCTTGCCGAGACCCAGGACGAAAACGATTTCTGCGTCGAGTTCTACGGGAAGCGTCCGCTGGCGTTGATGGAAGAATGCGAGTTCATCGGGAAGGATGTGTTTTATGCACACGGCATCCACTTCAACGACGAGGAGCTCGCGCTCCTGACGAAGACGGATACCAAGGTGGCCCATTGTCCATCGTCGAACATGCGGCTCGGATCGGGGATCGCCCGGGTCAAGGAAATGCTCGAGCGGGGCATGACGGTCGGAATCGCGGTGGACGGCTCGGCCTCCAATGACGCGTCGGATTTTTTGGGCGAGATGCGCAACGCCATGCTCCTCCAGCGCGTGCGCTACGGCTCCGATGCCCTGACAGCCCGCCAGGTCTTCGAGATGGCCGCTCAGCACGGGGCCCGGGTCCTCAATTATTCCAAAATCGGGACGATTGCGCCCGGGTATGCGGCGGACTTGGCCTGCTTTGACGTGCACCGGATGGATTTTGCCGGGTCGCTCAGTGATCCCCTGGCTGCGCTCCTCTTCTGCGGATACAGCCACACGACCGACTATACCATCGTCAACGGCAAGGTTGTCGTGGACAAGGGGCATCTGGTCGGCGTGGACGAGGACGAGCTCTTCAAAAAAGGCCACGAAATATCGACTACGATGGTCGCGAAGGCCGGAGCGTGAGCGAAGGACCAAAGCGTGATCGTCCGTGGTCGTGAAACGCCTGATACACCATTCCGGGGCGTCTGCGGTTTGCAGTCGGCCCGGTTTTTTGTATGCTGAACAACCTCAGTCCGGCAACCGGCGAGCACAAGCGCGGCAGGTCCGCCGAAGCGTTGGTCTCGGGCCCGTGGTGGTGTGAGTTCTCAGACGAAAGGAACGGGCAGGACGAAGAGTCTGCCTTCATGGTATGGCAGACATCACCTGAAAAACGGCTGGCTCTTGCAGAATAAGGCTGTGGGGATTGCAGCACTGGGTGTCCCGGGCCATGGACAAGAGCCTCAGGGCTCTTCATGGTCTATGCACCCGAGATTGCACGCCAATGTCGAAGAAGCCACGCCTCTTGTACGAAACTCCCTGCCCTGATTGCTTCATGTCGGAGATTGAATTCTGAAAACCCTCGGCAGATCAGCGTTTGTCGATCCTGCAGGCAGGGTTGCAATCAAGTGTCGTGTCCACAAGACCGGAGAATTCCTTGTGGCGTTTGAGCCACATGTCGACGAAGCTGCAAGAGGGGAGGATTTTTTTACCGGTGGAGCGGGCATATTTACAGGCGGCCAGCACCAGATCGCCCGCGAGCCCCCCACCGCGCAACGCTTCCGGGACGAAGGTGTGATTATAGTCCAGTGTTCCGTTCTCGAGGACGCGATAGGTCAGTTCGGCGGTCTGCCCGTCGTGTTCAAAGTAAAAACGCTGTCCATGTTCGTCATGCAGGATGTCATCGGTCGTGTTCATCATTCCTCCAGGATCGTCTTTTTTTTAAATATATATAAATATCTATAAATCGACAATCATGGTCCCGTCACCGCCCTCGTGGGGATTGCCGCGGCGCCAGCCCCGGATGACACCGGCCTTTCCGGAATCCAGAAACGTCGCGATGTGGTGTTTGAGGATTCCGCCGGGTTTTCCGGAATTCAGTCCCCGTCCCGTGATGATCTCGACCCGGCGGATGCCCGCGAAGCGGGCCTGGCGCAAAAAGAGCCGGACCAGGTCTTCGGAAGCGGCCGCTGTGTGCCCGTGAAGATCCAGCCGGGTCCGTGAGGGGCGGGACCGTGGGCCGTGCTGCGGTTCTCCGGAGGATTTGGCGGACGGTTCGGGAGGATTGTTTTCGAGCCAGTTGCGGAAAAGTTCAGCATCATCCATGGGCGCCTCCCGTCCAGGTTCTTGTGTCAATAATAGCATACATCTGCCCGGTGCAATCCCGGATAGTCAGATTGTCTGAATGGAAGCCCGCCTGAGCAGTCAGCGCTTGATCGGGAATGCGTACGGGCCGGTTTTTGACCCTGAATGAGCCACTGATTGCTGCTCCATTCACGATCTCCGGACAGGTATTGGCAAGCTCCGGGCCTGTTCGACGGGATCCATGCAGCAATCCGGGCCATCAGGGATATCGGGTGTGAAGCGCGGAGTATCTGGCCTCAGACCCAGAAAATGTCCCTTGTTCCAAAACGGACCGTTGATTTTGTGGACGGTGACTTTGAAAAAAGGGGCTGGCCAAATCGGCAGCCCCTTGTCCATGACGGATTTGTCAAACAGATTACTGGAGGTTCATCACGATCCGCGAGACCTTCCCGGTTTCCACGACCTGACGGATCGTTTGCGGGGCGCGGCCTCCTTCGAGGATGACCGTATGCACCCCGGCCGGAAGTTCGAGGGTTTTGGATTCACCACGATTGACGGTGAAGCGATAGACACCGTCGATGACAACCCTGGCGAATGCCGCTCGAGAACCGGGTAGAAGGGTGACCAAGAGACTGCCCATCTGCTGTTTGAGGGAGAGGCTGATCGAAGCGGTCTGTCCCCGTGTGATCTGGGCCTGGCCCTGTTCCGTGATTCCGTTTCCGCTCAGGACAACAGCGACCGTTCCGGGGGCAAGGTTCTCTATGGTCAGTGTCTGTCCGCGGTTGACCGTCCCCCGGCTTTGTCCGTTGACCGTCACCTGGGCGTTTGGAACATTTGAATCCCCACCGAGGGTCACCGCCAGGCGTCCCATGGTCGGCTCGATCTTGAGGGTAAGGTTGCGCTCGCGCCTTTGCGAGAGCATGATCCGCTCTTCGGCTTTCTCGTTTCCTGCCCGGACTTCGAAAGTGTGGAAACCGGTTTCGAGTTCATAGCTTTTGGTCTGTCCACGGCGGATCCGGTCGGACTGGTTCCCGTCGATATAGATCGTCGCCCAGGCATGGGCGGATTCACCCGAATAGGTCAGATTGACCTTTCCCATGGGCTTTTTCACCGTCAGTGAGGCCGACAGGTTTTGGCCCGAGGCGAGCGTGATGGGCACAGATTCCGATTCAAGAGCGCCATTTTTCAGTTGTACCGTATAGGTGCCCGGTTCAAGGTCAAAGGCCATGGTTGCACCCTTGTTGATCGTGGTCCGGGAAGCGCCATTGATGAACAGGGTGGCCGTGTAGACCGAGGAGTCCGATCCGTGTGTGACCGAGAGGCGCCCCATGGGTGGGCGGAGTGTCATCGTCAGCGGAGTCGTCTGGCCGGCAATGATTGTGACGGTCTCTGTAGCCTCAACCGCACCACTCTGGACACGGACGGTGTGTTGCCCCGCAGGCAGATTCCAGAGGTAGGTCCGTCCGGGGACAACCGTCGCCTTGCGGGCACCATTGATATCGACACGGGCCGTGCTGACCCGGCTGGTCCGTCCACGCTCAAGAACGAAGCGGAGGGATCCTTCCGGTTCGGTCAAGATGAAATTTGCGTCCATCTTTTGGCCTGCGCTGAGGGAAACCGTCAGATCCTTGAAGAGATTGCCCTGCTCCAGACGGATCGTGTGGTTACCGGCAGCAAGGGTGAAGCTCAGGGCTCTTCCTTTGAGGATCGTCGCCCGCTTGGTCCCGTCAATCAGGACAGAGGCCGTTGCCACTGCGGACGTGGGATCGAGTCTGACACTGACTTCCCCGGTCACCGGGACAACCTGGAGCGAGAAGTTGACACTGGCGAGCTGGCCCGGGGTGACCGTCACGGCACGGGTTTGCTGGGCGCTCCCGTTTTGGACACGGACCTGACGGGTTCCGGCATCGATATTTGGCAACACCAGGGATTGTCCACGGTTGACGGTTCCCTTGAAAGCATTGTCGACAAAGACCTGTGCGTTGTCCGGGCCGGCATCAAGCTGAACCCTGATCGTCCCCTTTGTTTGGGTAACGACCGGGATCGAGATCTCCACCCAGCGGCCGGGAACAAGATTGACCTGTCGTTCAACGACGCTTGCCCCGTGCACGAGCCGGACGGTTGCCCGCTGCGAGAAGGGGAGAATGAATTCAGAAGCCCGTCCGCGATAGACTGTGCCTTTGGCTTGGCCGTTGACAAAGATTTGTGCCGATTCGACGGTCGATTCAGCGGCCAGTGTCACCCGCAGTCGGGCCATCTGTTGCCCGGGAAGGGCATCGAGCAAGGTTCCCGAGAGCAGGATCAGGAGTGCGGTACAAGCACAAAACAGGGAAAGCTTTTTCATACACTGTTTCCTCCAAAAAAGAGTGAGTGTGCTGCAATCATGCAGAAACGGACGGGAGACCCGTCCATCACACGAAAGACATGAAAAATCACATAGCTGATCTGACACCCGCAGGAGTCAATCGTCACCCGCGGGCCTGACGCTGTTCCTCAAATGAAAGAGCTGGATCGAAGGCAGGAGAACGAGGAGGATCAGGGCGAGACCCATCATGACAAAGAATATCGAAGAAGAGGCCTTTCCCATGCCACCGTACACACCCGAGAGATAGGACGCCGCACCCAGGCAGAGAAGGGTGAACCCTGTCCCGAAGGTGATGGCAACGGCACTTGTGATCCTCGCGAGGAGCCGTCCCCACTGCTTCCCGATCCAGAGACCCCAAGCCGAGGCGAGGGTCGTCAGCCCGAGCAGGACGAAAAAGATGGTGATCAGGGGGTAGCGGGCCGGAACGATAAACAGGAAGAACACCAGAAAGGTCAGACCGAGGATGAGGTCGAGAATGGCGATGACGGGGTGTGCGCAGTCTGGTCTCATGAGAACAGTATGGTTCCGATCTGGACGCTTGTCAAGTCCCATCAAGACTGATATGCTGGGGATGCGTACAAACGGTCTTTCATGGGGGAGAGATTGAACATCCGGATCCGTCGGTTTCTCGTTGGCCTCGCCATGCTGTTCACGGCTGTCTTTGTCCTTTTCTCGTGGAATGCTGGCCGTCCGCCAGAGACTCCCGCCGTGAGCCGGCAGCAGGCGCTCACGGTCATGCAAGCCATCCGCGAGACACTTGTCAGGCCGGAGACCCGATGGCCCCTTCCGGATCTTTCCGGTCTCGGGATCCGGAGTGTCTTTCTCCACCTGGACCGGGTGCGTTGGTTTCGCGGATCAGGCACGGATGGGGTGATTGCCCTGTCCAACCTTGTGCAAGTGCTCCGGCTCTATGCCAGTACCAATACCAACGGTCATTGCGAGATCTTTCTCTCGTTTGCCGGACCGGTCAAGGATCTGGTCGGGGAGGGTCCGCTCTTTTGGAGTCTGACGGTCCAGCAGGGTCTGGACGGGATCGCGCTTCGCCATGAGGACGGGCGGCAGGCCTGGCTCCTCCCGGAAGAGGGTGGAAACGAGATCTGGGCCGGGGGAGAACCGTTCGGGTTCATTCCCTTCCGCTTCGGTCTCTCCCGCACACGGATCGGGGCTGCCCTTGTACAGACCCTGAGTCCGAAAGCCGCCGATGCAGGCTGGATTCCCCGGCTTCGGCCGGCAACGGGTGTCATGCCACCCCAGGCACGGCTTGGACGCTTCAGGACATCCTCCTGGTACGCCAGGATTGACGGGAATGGGCTGGAGGACTCGCTGACGGCACTCTACCGCAATACCGTCCTGCCGGACGCCTTTCCGCAGCCAGGGGATGTGACAAATGCCATGCGTGCCGCGGGTGAATGGTTCCTCCGGCACCAGAATCCCGAAGGTTCGTTCTCGTACCGCTATGAGCCGTTCTCAGGAAGGATCGATGCGTCCACGTACAGCATGCCGAGACACGCAGGCAGCATGCTTGCCCTCTACCGGATCTTCCGTCATGTCCCGGATGTGCGATTTGCCCGGGCTGCCGATCGTGCCCTGGAATATGTCCGGCAGCGCCTGGTTGCGGCACCACGGGGGAAGGCCGTTGCCGAGGACGGGACTGTCAAGTTGGGAACCGTCGCCATCACCGCCCTGGCCTTGACGGAACGGAGGGTGGCCGGTGACAGGCGGGAGGATCCGCTCCTGCGGGACCTCCTCGATTTCATTGCGTTCATGCAAAAAAAAGATGGCAGTTTCTGTCACATGTTTTTCCCGCCGAAAAACAGGGACGAGGTGTACCATGGGCAGAATTTCAGCGGGCAGGCGCTCTGGGCCCTGTCCCGTGGAATGAAGATTTTTGGTGGATATACCAACGAATTTGTCCGCGGGATGCGTGTGCAGGCGGAGGGTTTCTGGGACTTCTTCCTTTCGAGATACTACATGTTTCCTTTTACCTGGGAGATGCAGGCCATTGCCGAGGCGGAGGGCGTGGTCGATCCGGGCTTGCTCGAACGCTGGCGGGGGTTTGCCTACGACTGCGCCGACTCGATGATCGATTTTCTGTATGATTCGGACTGGCCTTTCCCCGATTATCGTGGCGGATACGGTGCGCCCGAGTGGTTCGTTCCCCTGGCCCATGCGGCGGGGTTCCAGTGTGAGGGCATCAACGGGGCGTACGCGATTGCCCTGCGGGATGACCCCGAGCGTGCTGCTCTCTATCGCCATGCCCTGCGGGAAACGGCGCGGTTTGTCCTCTCACAGCAGGTGACTCCGGCCATGGCGATGCACTATGCAGATTCCCTCATGCCCCTGGGCGGATTCAGGGCCGGACCTGCCGACCACCGCCAGCAAATCGATTTCACCCAGCATATCATCGCTTTTTTGATCACCGCTCTCGAACAAGGGGTCTTTGATGGCCAATAATCCGGACAGGCCGGGATTGAAGACACTTTGGGTCTATATCAAGGAGATTGGCCGGGAACTGAAGCGACCAGCGGCCTGGTTCTTCATCATCATCGCCCTGGTCCTCGCGACCAAGTCTCTCGAGGTCATTCGGACCCATCGCGGCCAACCACCGCTTTTCGGCGAGATCTTTCAGCCTGTCTTGCGGGCGATTGGCGGATTTGTGGCCGACCCGGATGCGATCGACCGCTACCTCCGGAGAATCCCCGCTTTTATCTACCAAATCGTCATCCCGTTTTCGGCTCTCTGGTTTTGGTTCATCCTGACCGGGTGGAAGAAGTCGGGCGGCCATCTTGTCCGGGCTCTCCGGGAGGGGTTTTCCGTCGCATGGAACGGTTTTGGTCTCTCCCTGCGGTGCATCAGGGACTGGTGGAAGACTCTCCTTCTCATCTTTTGCGTGATGCTTCCCTTTATCTATGCTTTCGCAACGACGGAGAGTTTCCGTCGCCACTACCCGTATCTGCAGCGTTTGCGGCTTGAACGGACGGAACTGGCGAAAATTGACAAGGGGATTTCGGAGCAGACCCGGTTGATAGCCTCCAGTGCATCGGGGATACAGACCCGGCAGGACGACAACGCAAGAGTCGAATTGGACAAGCTCGAAGCACGTGCCCGATCTGTTTTTTGGGGAAGCCTTGGGCTTCTCCTCCTCTTTGAACTCTTGCGGATGCTCTACATGGTTTCCTGGGAGTTCTTTTTCCGCGGGTTCATGCTCCAAGGCCTGCTTCGGTTGGGACTGGACTGGCATGCTGTCTGGATCCAGATGCTGCCGTACGTGATGTTGCACAGTACCAAGCCGGGGATTGAACTCTATTACACGATACCGAGCGGAGTCCTGCTCGGAGTCCTGGCCTGGAAAACGGGTTCCATCTGGCCGGGTTTTTTGCTTCACTTCATCGGGGCCGTTGTCTTTGACGTGTTCGCCATGTTTGCCTGACGGGATCTCCCGTTATCAACAAGGAGCGAGACGAGAATCATTCCGTCAGCACTCTTGAGGTTGGCGTAGACGGTTCCTTGCCTGAGATGCGGGTCGCGTAGAATCCCCTGGATGCCCGAGGGGATGAGGGGAATCACCCCGTGTGTGTCAACCAGAAGGAAGTTGCATTTTTTTCCGAGGATCTCACGTGCGTCTTTTGGCTGAGACTGGAAAAGATTGGTTCGCGACCCCGCAGTGATCAGCGAAAGGAGTGCGGCCGGAGAGGGTCCGAAGAGCATGTGCTCACCTTTTTGTGCCAGGCAGACCGGATTTTGACCGGGGATGAAGAGTCTGGTCAGTGGTTCAAGAAAGGCCGGCATTTCCATTCGACGGATACTCCAGCCGGCATGGTTTGTGATGACCAGCGGGGGCTGGCCGGGTGTATGGCGGGCTTTGAGTGCACGGGCCGGGTCGACAACCCGGATATGGACATAGCGCAGTCCTCTCCGGATGAAGACGGAGAGTTCGTTGGCGGCCCAGTCATTGATCAGGCGTGATCCGGGCTGGGTTCCCGCTCGGAAACAGGGACTGAGGACCGAGAGGAGTTCTTCAAGATCGTCGAAAAGCAGGCTTGTCAGGCGATCGGTATCAATCGGAATGAGGGAAGCCGTTGTCGGTGCGTATTGGTTTGACCGCAGGAGGCGGTAGGCACCACGACCTTCGTTCGTCGCGGTGCTGAAAAGCAGACCTCCTGCAATTTCCATCGAAAACCGGTTTGTCCGGAGACTCCAGGCCATGCCTTCAATCGCCGGAAAACAGGGGAGCCGTGCGGGGAGATCCGCCCCCGATGTGAGCAGTGTCAAGGGACGGGCAGGGACGGTCTTGCGGAGTGTTGCCCAGAGTGGATTGCGTGGTTCCCGCTCCGTCCAGCGTTTCAGACCGGCAAGGATCGAGGCACTCTCGTCAGAAAACAGCAGGATGTTACGCACGAGTGCCAGGGACAGGCGATTCCGCCGACCGCGGAGTCCGATATGGTAGATGGTGACATCCAGTTTTCCGACGGTGTGTTCGCTTTGGGAAAAGGTGATGGTTTCATCGGGATTGAAGACACTGCGGGCCGCAAGAATACCGGACCCGACAAAGAGCGCCCGCCAGCCTGCATCGGCGATGCAGAGGACGCTGCCTGATGGAGAGATCAATGTCAGCATTTCGGGCGCCAGGTTTTCGAGAAAACGAGAGAGATTCTCTTCCTGAACACGGATTGCATCCAGAGTGGACAGGATCTCGCCGGTCCGGGCATGCAGGAGTCCGGCATCTTCCTTGTACTGCAGTCCGTCCTGGAGGATGAGGATGGATGCCGTCGTATCAGGAATGAAGTCCCAGGCGGACTCCTCCAGTACAAGCCAGAAGACTCCGATAGCGGACAGACAGAGCAGACCCAATGCCGTGAGCCAGAGCAGCCAGCGGAGAAGGATGCGGATAAAACGCATCAGCGATTTCCAAGTGGGCGCCGGTTATGGCGGAAGATTTTGTCGAGAGGGACCCCATCCCCACCGGCGGAGGGGAGGATTTTCCCGTCCACCATGAAGCGGACTCCGTCCACCGAGGGGAAATCGGTCATGGTGTTGACCACCTGATGGATTTGCAGAATGAGCCCCTCCTGACCCAGTCTCTGCTTGTCGATGAAATCCCGTGAAACATCGAGAATCAGGATCCCCTTTTCCACGTGCATGCGACGGATGACGACTCCTGCAGGAATGAGGGAGCGGTAGCCGGATGTCAGTTCTGCCCTCGTCGGACCCTCCATCAGGGCACGCAGGGCGGTCATGGCCGGGGTGTCATCCGTCTTGATCTCGCGTTTGACCGGGGCGAGGATCAACTGGTCGCGGGGGGCATCGTAGCGGGCGAAATAGAGACTCACTTCCCGGGTTTTTCCGGCCGGAGTCTGGCGGTCAAGTCCTTCCCGGATGCGCTTTTCCTGCTCCCTCATGTCCTGGCTGATGATGGCTTCGATCTCCCGGGTGTCCGGCAGGCGTCGCAAATCCGGTTCACCACTTTTTTCATTCGAAACAGGTACGCTGGCCTCTTTCGGGGGGTGTCCATTGGTTGCCGTGGACGGGGTCGCAGGACTCCCGGAGAGGAGCTTCCCCAGTTCCTTGAGGACGGATGGATTGGCAGCCAGTACAATCAGTCCCAGAGAGAGAGGAATCAGCCAGACCATGCAACCCGTGCGTCCTGCAGCGGTGTGTGTCCGGGTTTTTCGCGTTCGAGCCATGTTTTCGTATGCGCTTTCTTGTCAAAAGGGGTCAGTCTGCCGATACTCACCAAGTACGACTGTCTGTATCTTGTATCGGAAAACGCGAACGGAGTGGATAGGGGAAAATGCGAACCATACTTCTTGTCAACGGTCCGAATCTCAATCTCCTTGGAGAAAGAGAGCTCGGCATCTACGGCCGTGCGACCCTTCCGGAGATTGTCACCGGGTTGCGGGCTCAAGCCCTCGACAATGGGTATACGCTGCTGGACCGGCAATCCAATCACGAAGGCGTATTAGTCGACTTCATCCAGGAACATGGAGCGGGTGCCGCCGGGCTGATCATCAACGCCGGGGCATTGACCCATACATCGATAGCCATCCGGGATGCGATTCTTGCCCGCCGGCTGCGGTTTGTCGAGGTCCATCTATCCAATATCCACGCCCGTGAGGAATTTCGGCACCATTCCTGGCTCTCGGACAAAGCCGAGGGGGTCATCGTCGGCCTGGGGCCGGACGGATACAGATATGCGCTTGACTGGTTGATACAACATCCCGCGGAGGAAGCAAAACAGTGAAAAGACGGAAAGCAATTCTGGCCGGTGTCCTTCTTGCGGCGGTCTGTGTTTCCATGCTGGCCGGTATCGCCAGTGGCGATGCCCGGACGGTCAGGGATGTCTCGGCCCTGAGACAGGTTCCCGACGAAGGCGGTGCCCGTATCGAAGAGGCGATGCGGAATTCCCCTACGGTGATGCAGGGGGTGGCGGCACTCAAGGCGGGGGCCCTTCCGGCGGCAGTTGCCGCTTTGGGGGAGTCCATCGCCGAGGACGGGAATACCGGGGCCGTTGCCCGGTATTTGTACGCCGAGGCTCTTGTGCGGATGGGGCGGCCGGCCAACGCTCTCTATTACTACAATGAATTCATGAGCCGCTGGCCGGGACACCCGCTTGCGGATGATGTTCTGGTGGGAATTGCCCTCGTCTATCTGGAGTCTGGACGTGATGGGGATGCCGAAAGCTGGCTCCGTCGGGTCATCACTGATTGTCCACAGGGGGACCGCCTTCCGTTGGCACGACTCCTTTTGGTCGGGAACGGTTCGGGCAGGGGCGCGTCGTCGGATAGGGAAAGCTCTGATCCGTCCATGAATTCTTCCCGGTCTGCGGATAAACTGGATACGGGGGAATTGTCGCTCCGGGATCGGGCCAAGGCTCTTGACGAACGGGAGAGCCGGATCGAGGCCCGTGAGAGACTCCTTGCGGATGCCGAGAAAAAACTCGAAATTGACCGGAAGCGTGTTCTCGACATTGAGAATACCCTGCTCGGCCGGAAGCAACAGCTTGATACGCGCGAGAAAGCCCTGGATGCGAGGGCGACAGCGCTCGATAAACGGGAGAAGGAGCTTAAGGACTTTGAAAACCGCTAGTCTTGCTCTTGGAATGCTGCTCGTGTGTACGGTTGTTCTTTCCGCTGCCGGCCAAGTCAGCCTCAAAAACGAATATATCGAGGTTCTTGTCGAAAAGGAAACGGGTCGTTTCACCATCCGTTCGACGGGCGGGAGTCCCTTTACGTCTGCGGATGACAACCGATTCCTCCTTTACAATGCCACCCCGTCCACCAGTTACACCACGATCGCGCTGGGTGGCGGAAGCGATATCTACCAGTTCGGGAGTGATGACGGGAAATTCGTCACCCGGCCGGTCGTGACCAATGATGCCGCCGTTGCCGTCTGGACTGTGGACGACTGCGAGGTGAGCCAGATCATCACTCTGGTCAAGAGTCCGGCCAGCGAAGTGGCCGATTCAGCCAGCATTGCTTACCGCGTACGGAATCTTTCGTCCAGCCAGAAGACCGTCGGGATCCGCATCCTTCTGGATCCCTCGCTCGGGGACAGTGACGGGATGCCCTACCAGATTCCCGGCCATGGTTTGGTCGAGAGCGAGTACGAATTCCGGGATGCGGCTGTTCCTCAATACTGGTATTCCTATGATGATCTCGAAAAACCCATGGTCAGGGCCATGGGCACCCTGCGCGGGCCGGGTGTACTGCCGCCCGACAGGATCGTCTTCGCCGCCTGGCGCCGGCTCTCCAGAAATCCCTGGCGGTTTTTGACCGAACGGGGTGAGAGTTTCCGCCAATCCCTGTTTGGCGGCCGGGACAGTGCGGTGGCTCTGTTCTACGACTCGCGGCCTGTCGAGCCGTCCGGCTCATGGACGATTGCGACACTCTACGGGATGTACGGGGTCCAGCAATACAAGGGGAGCATTTGGAGCATGGTCCTTGGCGGGAGTGCTTCCGCTGATGACCGGTTGCCCTTCGGCATAACGGCCGATATCCAGAATATCGGACCGGCGGTCCTCTCCAACTGCAGGTTCTCCGTTTCCATACCGTCCAACTTCAGCCTCGTGCAAGGTGTCCCCGGTGTGGCTACTAACTTGGCGGTCGTTCTCGGCCGGCTGGACAAGAATGCGAGCCGGCAGATGCGCTGGAATCTCCAGGCGGAGCGGGGCGCGAAGGGGACATTCGACCTCTATGTGACGGTCGCCGGGATGGCGGGCGTACAACTCCATACCGCCAGCATGAAGCGGCAGGTGACGATCCAACCGGCGACGAGTGACGAACTCCGCAGTCTGAGTACCAATTTTTTTGGTCCGCTCGTGATTGAAATACCTCGGACAAATACGCCGGTTGTCGTGCAGACCAATCCGGTCTTCAGGCCAATCAACCTGGTCGATACCCGACCGGTCACGAATATCGTGGTGGGACGTCCCGTGGTTGAAGTCTTCACGATCGTCAAAAAGCCCACGATCCGCACCAACGTCATCGGTCGGATTGTCGATCTTCCGGCGATGAATGTTTCTCTCCCCTCCGTTCGCACCAACCAGACAGAGCGGACGACCGGGCAGGCCGATTGGCGAGCGGCGATGCGCAGCCGGATTGCCGTCGCCATCGGAAAGGCGGATGCCCTTGTGGCCAGGATGCTGGCCGATGAGCGGAGACGGATTGACAGGATGATCGACGAGGCGCTGGTGGCTCTCTCAGGGGCGGATTCCGTCCGTGAACAGGTCGGACAGAGAGTCAGTGCCATCGAGGCATTCCTTGATGGAATTGCGGTACGTGGAGGCGGACGCTGATGGGACAGAAGTTGCGGACTGCCCATGCTGTTCGTGCTGCGAGACTCTGTCGCCTGCAGTCCGTGCTGGAACATCCCCTGCTTGTCGTCGAACAACCCCATCTTTTCTGGCTCTCCGGATTCAGCGGAACAAGCGGCGCGGCGTTTGTGACGAAAGATCACGCCTGGTTTGTGACGGATCCCCGCTATGAGGAGCAGGCCCGTGACGAGGTCGCACCGGAATTCACGTTGGTCTGCAAGCTCGAACGGCCGGAAAAGATCCTCGCCGGATTGCGATTGCATCTGGCCCACCCGGTGATCGTCCTCGAAGAGGAGACAACCACCATTGCAGCCCTCAAGACCTGGAGCAAGGCTCTGGAACCGGCACGGCTCGTCGCCGATCCGTCTCCGATCTCCGGGCTGCGGGCCATCAAGGAACGCGAGGAGATCATCGCCGTCCGTGAAGCGTTGGCATTGACCGAGGAGGCCATGGCCTGGGTAGCCCCCATGGTGCGACCCGGGGTGACGGAGCGTGAGCTGGCGGCAAACCTCGAGCTGTACTGCCGGACCAAGGGCGCATCCGGACCATCCTTCGACCTGATCGTTGCATCCGGGCCCAATTCCGCGCGTCCGCATGGCGTTGCCGGGTCACGGAGGGTGCAAGCCAATGAACCGGTCTTGTTCGACATCGGGTTTTTTGTCGACGGCTATGCCTCCGACTTCACTCGTGTCGTGTACTGTGGTTCCCGTCCGCCGGCCACACTTCTGGCGCTGCATGCCCGGGTCCTCGAAGCACAGAACCGGGGCAAGGCAGCGATCAGGGCGGGGAGCCCTGCCGCCCGGCCCGATCAGATCGTGCGGGAATGGTTCCGGGAGCAACGGGTCCTTGGTCTCTATGGCCATTCCCTGGGACACGGCGTCGGGCTCGAGATCCACGAGGCTCCACGCCTGTCCTGGAAGTCGACCGAGCGGCTTGAGGCCGGGATGCTGGTCACGGTTGAACCCGGGCTCTACCGGACAGGCCGGTACGGAGTCCGTCTTGAGGATATGGTGCTGGTCACGCGGCAGGGCTGCGAGGTCCTGACCGATTTTCCGCCCGACCTGGCCAGGATTCCCCTCCGCTAGCCATCTTTCGCAACCATCCTGAATCCTGTCCCCTGTTCAGTTTTTTTTGATGAACACCCTCAGGCCTCTGGCGGGGTGCGTTTGCCCGGAATGCCGGCACCAAGCAGTTTCCGGAAGACGGTCTGGCCGGGACGGTTGGGGATACGCCCTCCACGGAATGACAGCCCGGAAACCCTGAAGAATTTGCTTTTTGGACTGTTACGGATATAATTTTGAAACAGTCCCGGATTCCCGGACGTCCGCTCTCGCATTTTCCGCATGGAGCCTCCCGGGATACCCGACCAACAATCCTGGAGGAAGACAGCAGTGGCAAAATACGTCTACTTTTTTAGCGCCGGCAAATCCGATGGCGATGGAAGCATGAAGAACGTGCTTGGCGGCAAGGGTGCGAACCTGGCCGACATGTGCAAGCTCGGGTTGCCCGTGCCCCCCGGCTTTACCATCACAACCGAGGCCTGTGCCGAGTATTACAAGCTTGGCAAGGAAAAACTCTTCAAGACCATCGAGGCCGAGGTCAAGACCCAGCTCGACCGTCTGCAGCAGGAGACGGGAAAGACCTTCGGCAAGGGTCCCAACCCCCTCCTGGTTTCTGTTCGTTCCGGTGCGGCAGCCAGTATGCCCGGCATGATGGACACGGTTCTCAACCTCGGTCTCAACACCGAGACGGTCAAGGCCATGATCGACCTGACCAAAAACGAGCGCTTTGTACTGGATGCCTATCGCCGCTTCATCCAGATGTTCGGTGACGTGGTCATGGGTGTTCCCCACCACGATTACGAGCATGCACTTGACTCGGTCAAAAAGGCCCGCGGCAAGAAACTCGACAACGAGTTGACGGTCGAGGATCTCAAGGAAGTCATTGCCAAGTACAAAGAGCTCTACAAAAAAGTCACCAAAAAGAGCTTTCCTGAGGATCCGATGGAGCAGCTCTGGGCCGGCATCAATGCCGTGTTCGGTTCCTGGAACAACCCCCGCGCCATCAAGTACCGCGAACTCAACGATATCCGAGGCCTCCTCGGAACAGCCGTCAACGTCCAGTCGATGGTCTTCGGCAACGCCGGCAACGACAGCGCGACCGGTGTCTGCTTTACCCGTGACCCCTCCACCGGCGAAAACCGCTACTTCTATGGTGAGTATCTGATCAATGCCCAGGGCGAGGATGTCGTCGCCGGTATCCGCACCCCGCAGCAGATCACGACCGCCGGTTCGAAGGAATGGGCAAAAAACCACGGTGTCGCCGAGGTCGAGCGCAAAAAGAACTTCCCCTCACTCGAGGAAGCCATGCCGCAGTGCTTCAAGGAGCTGGATGCCATCCGCAAAAAGCTCGAGACGCATTACAAGGACATGCAGGACATGGAGTTCACGATCGAAAAGGGCAAGCTCTACATGCTCCAGACCCGCAACGGCAAGCGCACCGCTGCCGCTGCCATCCGGATTGCCGCTGACCTGCTCAAGGAAAAGCTGATTGACGAGAAGACAGCCCTCAAGCGTGTCGAACCCAAGATGCTTGACCAGCTTTTGCACCCCATCTTTGACACCAAGGCCGAGAAGACCGCTGT
>Ga0116172_10001002_pt1 | contig 26529 bp, 18 predicted proteins | sample AD_UKC083_MetaG_FD_89799 | JGI IMG/M metagenome (GOLD analysis project Ga0116172, IMG submission 89799) | Active sludge microbial communities of municipal wastewater-treating anaerobic digesters from USA - AD_UKC083_MetaG | ecosystem: Engineered > Bioreactor > Anaerobic > Digestate | place: USA... | reverse complement strand
GATGTGATGAGAGCTGCTGGCAGTGTCTCAATTCCCGAGGCTGAGCAACTGTACGCTGGAGGCAGTGAGCTGTTTTTGAAGGTCATATCCTCGGGGGCTCATCAGTACGGAAGGTCGATTGCCAGCGCGGAGTCATTGGTATGGGCTGGAAAGGACCACATGACTACCCCAAGAAAGCTTAAAGCGGCCGTTGATAAGCTTTTTACAGCTGGTATAAACCAGGTGGTTTTCCATGGATTTCCCTATAAAACCAACAACCCGGCATATGGTTTGAGTGACTGGCACCCGTTTTCATCACCTTTTGGTGGTGGAACTTATTCGTCCAATGTTTCCGAGACAGACCCCTTTTGGGATTACTTCGTGGAAATCAACGCTTACATAGCGCGATGTCAGTATCTTTTGCGGCAAGGCATGCCTACTGCTGATATCGCAGTGTTTTATCCTTGGCTTGGGGTGCCTGCATCATTGGCCAGAGCTGATGAGTTGGACGAGTTTTTGTTTGGCGGGCAGTTTGAGGATGAGCCTTTAACCGGTCGTCAGGACCTTTTTGAATTGGTGGATGCCTTCTTTGGGGGCAAATATCTTGGTCCAGTAGTCGATGGATTAACGGGGCTTTGGCCGGTCTTGCAAGAATTGGAAGCTGCCGGATATACCTGGGAATGGATTAATGATGAACGGCTGGTAAATTGCAGTCTCGATAAAGATCAGTTTGTGTCTGGAAACGCCAGGTTTAAAGCGCTTTTAGTGCCTGACCAAGTGGCCATGTCAAAGGACGCTGCCCAGGTTGTCAAACAGATGGCAGAAAGTGGCGTTTCCATTGTATTCCTTGGAGAATATCCGACTAGGCAACCAGGTTTTCACGATGCCGAGCTTAACGATCAGGCGGTAAAAGCCGCCATTGAAGGGGCCATCGGCGCTAAAAACGTGCAAAATTCTGATAACGCCCTTGAATCGATGCAAAAACTGGGGGTTTTGCCGACTGTTGGGGTGGCTGTTGCGGACCATGTAGGCCCATCAAATCCAGTCAAAACCATCAGTCGGAGACTGGACTCAGAAAGCTTTATCACGTTTGCACGTAATCAAAGCGCGAAAGACGTTGAAGTTGTTATTTCTCCTACCCTAGGATGTCCGGAAGCATTTTGGCTCGACCCTTGGACTGGTGGCGTGCAAGAACCGGTAACTGCATCCGGTGGGTTTGCTGTAAAACTGGCCCCATACGGTTCAGGTTTCCTTGCTTGTAATCTGCCAAAGCCAAATCCAGAGCTTGTGACCAAGAGCCCGGTTGGTAATCAGCAAGAATTCATAGACATATCCAAAGATCCCAGTTGGTCTCTAACTGTTGATGGCGTGGAAGTTGCCACTGGGGGGTCTGCTTTGGGCGATTGGCGTGATTGGGGAGGCTTGTCCGGTTCCTTTGGGCCGGGGCTGTACAAGGTCACCGTCGAGCTTCCAGAAGTTGGCGACAAATCGCAGCTGTTTTTGGACCTTGGCCAGGTGCATGGGGTGGCATTAGTGTCGGTGGATGGTCAAAAGGCAGGTACTGCAATAGTTCCGCCTTATCGTGTGAGCCTGCCTCAAGGTGGTAAAACTGCTAAAATTGATATAACCGTGGTTATAGCTGATCGGAACGGACTGATAGCTGCAGCTGAGGCTTTGGACAAAACTGCAGCACAATTCAATGGAAAAGGTGATACTCGGGTGGCAGCCGGTCTTGTTGGACCGGTTTTGCTAGTTAAAACAACGGGTTTGGAAGAGAACTGACATTGACTTTAGACAGTGAAAATCATCTTGGAAACTTGCTAAACCTGATTTTGAGAGGGGCGGCCAAACTACTTGGCTGTTCTTCCGCAAACCTGATTCTCTTTGATGTGCAGGCAGACCAAATTTCAATCCGCGTCGGGGCCATGGCCAGCAGCCAAGCCGATCTGGCTCAGGTGGAAAAGCTGTTGGGCAGGTTGGAAGGGCGCGTTTTTACCGTCGCAGCGGTTATTGACAGCCTAGTTTATGCAAGCTACCGAGAGCGAGCCATCAAGGAAACGTCCTTTTTGCGGGAGTTGGCTGGAAACACCTTTCACCCAACCGCTCTTGGACTTTTGGACAGCATCCTTGGGGCGCATCGTTATGTAATGGTTCCTGTAACTTATGACTTGCAGACTTATGGCGTCTTAGTGTTTGAAAAACACGGTCATGAGCCCTTTTCCGACCAGCAGCGTGAGGTTTTACTTAGGTACGCGCATAGGATCGGGGCGATTTTGCATGGGGATCACTCCAAGCCCAAAGGGGTGTCGCTAAAGAATTCGCCTGAATCAGTGCAAGAAGACGAGGACTTACACCTGATGCGCATTGCGCTGAGTCAATCTGCAGCCACCTTGTTGCTTGATCCCGATCTAAGAATTACTTCTGTAAACGATGCCTCCATCAGTTTGTTCAAGCTGGAAGGAGCTGCCCTACGAGGCCATCACATTGGCGACCTTTTCGTGGAACCAGGTGAAGTGCAAGGGATTTTAAATCGCCAGCTTCTGTTTTTGTCGTCTGGCTACTTTGAAGAAGCCGCCCTTTTAAGGCGCAACGACGGCTCCACATTTTCCGGAAATGTAGGGGCCTTGCTTTTAGCCGATGATGAAAACAGGGTGATTGGCTATCTGGTCAGAATTAGTGAGTTATCGGCTGGTGCTGCAGTCGCGGTCGGCACCGAGGATGTGGAGCGCCTTATTCGCCGCGAGCGTTTGGCCACCATGGGCGAAATGGCGGCCCAATTAGCCCACGAGATTCGTAATCCATTGGTGGCTGTTGGCGCATCCATCGATTCGTTGGTACGGGATCCTACCATTGGGGGCCCCAATCGCGAATTGCTTGAAGACATGCGTGGTGAGCTGACTCGCTTGGACATGTTGCTGCGGGATTACCTTTCCATGGCCTCAAAAAAGAGCCCAGGTTCAGATGTAGTTGAGTTAAGCAGCCTAATTCGTGAAGTCTCGACCAGAATGGCCAGTCTGCCTGCGGCCCAGGGGCGCAAAATCCATTTGAACCTGCCTGAAAACATTGCCGTCAGTGCAAAAAGAGACGCCCTGTATCACCTGTTTTTCAACCTTTTGCTTAACGCCATTGAGCTTATCCCCAAGGACGGATTTGTTAAAGTTAGTGCTGCCGTCTCAAAGGACGACGTGCAGATCTTTGTCGACGATAATGGTCCTGGCCTAATTTGCAGTTCAGACCAGTGCTTTGAACCGTTTTTTACAACCAAATCTAACGGCTCTGGCTTGGGCTTGACAGTCTGCAAGCAGATTGCAGAAGGTGCTGGAGGCGATGTGTTTTTGCAAAATCGTACTACTGGAGGCTGCAGGGCCACGGTGACTCTACCTCTTGCGGGTGACAAATGAACCAAGCTACTAAGACCCCGTTTAGGGTGCTGATTGTTGATGATGAACGCCTGTTTGCAAGGGCGATAGGCCGGGAACTGGAACGCCAAGGGATTGAAGTCGAATTGGCCTACACAGCTGCAGAGGCGCTTGAACGTGTCCAAGGGAGCAGCTTTGGGGCGATTTTGCTGGACCACAAGCTGCCAGACGATGACGGAATCAGGATTATCCCCACGATTTTGGCCCAGCAGTATTCTGCTTCAGTGATAGTAATGACCGCCAACGAGGCCATCCCAAACGCCATCTTGGCCATTCGTTTGGGGGCCGAGGATTATTTGGTCAAACAGACCACGTTACAGCCGTTTATAGACGCGGTTTTGGAGATCAAGCGCCGCCATGATCTGCAGCGGGATGGCAGGTGGCAGGACGATGCTGCGACTTTGGGGCTGCATGGGCGTTCAGCCCCCATGGCTGCAGTAATTGAGCAGCTTCGAATGGTTGGCAGAGGTGCAGATACCACCGTTTTACTGACGGGAGAAACTGGTTGCGGCAAAGAGGTCGCCGCAAAGGTTTTGCATGCTCAGTCAGCGCCTGCCGGAAGTCCTTTTGTAACAGTCGATTGTGCTGCAATTCCGAGTGCTTTGGTGGAAAGTCATCTTTTTGGCCATGAAAAGGGGGCCTTCACTGGTGCGGATCGGGCCAGGGCTGGCGCCTTTGAGGAGGCTGGCAACGGTACCCTGTTTTTGGATGAAGTCGGCGAAATGGACCTTGCCACTCAAGGAAAGTTGCTTCGGGTTTTAGAGTCGCGCATGTTTCAAAGGGTGGGGTCTGTCAAAGAAAACAAAGTGTTAGCGCGAATAGTGGCCGCCACCAATCGAGATCTGTTACAACGGGTGGAAGAAGGACTGTTTCGTTTCGATCTTTACCAGCGATTATCTGTATTTCCAATTCATTTGCCACCGTTGCGGGATCGTGGCCAAGACGTACTGATCCTAGCCGACCATTTTGTGAAAGTCTTTGCACAAAAGCTTGGGGTGGAGGCTTTTTTATTGCCCAAGGAAGTTCAGGATCGATTGATGGCCTATGAGTTTCCAGGCAATGTGCGTGAATTAAAAAATGTGCTTGAGCGAGCGAGCATAATGGCTGCTGGCGGGAAGATCGAACTGCATCACCTGCCGGAGCGTTTGCTTCGGTCTGATTCTGCGCACTTTTTATCGTCAAGGTCCGGAATTGCCTTGGGTTTTGTCCCAGGTGTTGATACCTTGGAATCGCTGGAAAGGCGTTTAATTGTTCAAGCACTTGAACATGCAAATGGCGTCAAATCCGAGGCCGCCCGTTTGTTGGGCATAAGTCGGTTTCAATTAACGCGCCGTTTAGAGAAATTTCGCCTTGTGCAGCCTGATTCCAATGAGTAGTATTCTTGATGCTGCTTCTTTGAGTTCATGTTAGCAGGAGGAAAAAACATGCGACATGCTTTGGCTTTTGGCGTTTTGGCGTTTTTGTTTGCAATTCCATCAGCCTACGCTGACCTTGCAAGCCCAGTTGGTCGTTGGAGAACCTTTGATGACAAGGAAAAAAGGGAAAAATCAGTCGTCAAGATCGTGGAAGTCGATGGGAAGCTTGAGGCCAGTATCGAAAAGCTAGTCCTCAAAGAGGGCGAGGATCCAAACCCAGTGTGCATCAAGTGTAAAGGCAGTCGAAAGGATAAACCCATAATCGGCATGAAGATTTTATGGGGGCTGACTGCGGAAAAGGACCGCTGGGGTGGTGGGTATATCCTGGACCCTGAAAATGGCAAAAGCTACAAGAGCTGGATTAGGGTCATTGACGGCGGCAAGAAGCTGGAAGTCCGTGGTTACATTGGTACTTCCGCCCTTGGGCGAACCCAGTATTGGATCAAGGCTGATGACTAGTTAACCGCCTTACTGTTGACTATCATGGTTTGGGACGGCATTTCCAACTGGCGCTTGGGGCTGCCCTCTCTTTTCCAAGGGGTATAACATGCGAATGATTCGCTTTCTGCTGGTTGCTCCTGTAGTTTTTGTGGCTGCTGTTGCTTTTGCCCAGGCAGAAGACGCCTTTGACGTGGATGTCCGCTATCGCGCAAGGGGTGGCTCGGACATGCCAGCAGTGACAATTACCGCCCTTCGAGACCTTCGCGATTTGGTAATAACTGTTGAGCCGGTTGATGCCGAGCCAAAGGTTTTTAAGGTCGGTAGATTAGCCAAAGGTAGAAGTCACACCATTTCCATACCACAAGGACCTGGGCAGACCTTTTATCGCGTGGAAATTAACTCCTCTTCAATCAGACAGGCCCAGGAAGTCTCGTTTGCAGCATCAGTCAAACGTGACTTTGACCTGACAGTGCGTGGCGAGGATGTTGATTTGGCTCAAGGTCGCATCGGTTTTACCGCTACGGGTCAGCTTTTGGGGGTAGATCTGGAATTGATTGGCGAAGATGGAGTCTTGGTGCTTGGAAAGTCGATTCGCTATGACTATCCAGGTGAAACGCCTTCAGAGTTCCTCTTTGATCCTCCAACTGTTCCTATCATCCAAGCAAAGATTGTCGCCTACGACGATATGAACTTTAAGACCACAGTTTCGTTTGAACCTATCGTGATCGATGTGCCCCACGAAGAGGTTAATTTCGCGACTGACAGCAGCCAGATTCCAAAGGACCAAGAGCCAAAGCTCGTCAAAACCCTGGCTGAAGTTAACAAGGCCCTCAAGAAGTTGGGTGACCAGCTCAAATTCAGGCTGTATGTCGCGGGGTACACCGACACAGTTGGCAGCCGGGAGCATAATCAGCGCCTGTCTGAAGCCAGAGCGGCGTCAATAGCTGCCTGGATGCGAGCCAATGGCCTAAAAATTCAAGTCTGCTCCCAAGGTTTTGGGGAGGACGCCTTGGCGGTTGAAACTCCGGACGAGACTGACGAGCCGCGAAACCGTCGTTCCAAGTTCGTTTTAGCAGCGCAAGGACCATGGACCGAGGCTTTTCCAAGGGCCAACTGGTCTTGTCGTTGATCGTCTCGAAAAATGCTGCCTGATTCTAAAATCCCGGAAAATTCGCGGTTTTACCGGGTTAAAGCCCTGTATCTGATTCTTCTTGGGTGGTCAGCTTCTTCCCCCATCCTAGCCCTTCTGTCGGCCTCGTATTCTTGGTAGTTTCCTTCGTACCAAACTACCTGGCTTTCACCTTCAAAGGCCAAGATATGAGTGGCGATTCGATCCAAAAACCAACGGTCGTGTGAGATCACCAAAGCACAACCTGCAAAGTGCTCCAAGGCGTCTTCCAAGGCTCGCAACGTGTTTACATCCAAGTCATTTGTAGGTTCGTCCAACAGCAAAACGTTGGCCTCAGACTTCAACATCTGGGCCAAGTGAACACGATTTCGCTCACCCCCAGAAAGTGTTTTGACCAATTTCTGCTGGTCTGAGCCCGATAAATTGAATCTGGCGACATAAGCTCGACTGTTGATCTCAACCCCACCAAGCAAGATGCGATCAGCCCCACCAGATATCACTTCCCAAACCGTTTTGTCCGGATCCAGTGTGGAACGAACCTGGTCGGCATACGCCAGCTTCACCGTTTCGCCCAGTTTTATGCTGCCAGAATCAGGTGTTTCCTCGCCTGTAATCATCTTGAACAGCGTAGTCTTGCCAGCACCATTTGGTCCAACAATCCCCACAATCGCCCCAGGTGGAATCAGAAAGTTCAGGTTATCAATCAATAATTTGTCGTCATAACCCTTGCTGACGTCCTTTGCCTCTATGACCACATCTCCAAGTCGCGGACCTGCTGGAATGAAGATTTCCAAGTCCCTCACAAGCTGTTCCGGCTGCTGTGACAACAGGTTTTCATACGCGGTGATTCGAGCCTTACCCTTAGCGTGCCGCCCCCTTTGGTGACATGCGGATCCACTCAAGCTCCCTTGCCAATGTACGCTGACGCTCAGATTCCTGCTTTTCTTCCTGTGCAAGCCGGATGCGCTTTTGTTCAAGCCATGACGAATAATTGCCCTTCCAAGGGATGCCTTGGCCACGGTCAAGCTCCAGGATCCAACCAGCTACGTTATCCAGAAAGTACCTGTCGTGCGTCACCGCGATTACTGTGCCAGCATATCGTTGCAGGTGTTGTTCCAGCCAATGAACCGACTCGGTATCAAGGTGGTTAGTCGGCTCGTCCAGCAACAAAATGTCCGGTTTTTGCAGCAAAAGCCTGCACAAGGCCACCCTACGAAGCTCACCACCAGACAGCACCGAGATCGGGGTGTCTTCCGGGGGGCATCTAAGCGCGTCCATAGCCAGTTCCAGTTGGGAATCCAGGTCCCAGGCATTCACCGCGTCAAGACGGTCTTGCACCTGCCCCTGCCGTTCCATCAGCTTGTCCATTTCCTCGTCGGTCATTTCCTCGGCAAATTTGGCGTTGATTTCATCAAACTCCGCCAACAGGTCAACGATAGGTTGGACACCCTCCTTAACGACATCAATGACGGTTTTGCTAGGGTCCAGCTGTGGTTCCTGTTCCAGATACCCAATGGAAAAACCCGGGGCAATGACCGTTTGCCCCAGGAATTCTTTATCCACCCCTGCCATTATTTTCAGCAAAGTTGATTTTCCTGAGCCATTTAAGCCAATTACACCAATCTTGGCCCCGTAAAAATATGACAGGTAAATGTCCTTAAGCACGTGGCGGTTACCGTAAACCTTACCAACCCCAACCATGCTGTAAATAACCTTATGGGGATCATCAGACACCGCACCCTCCACAGTTAAAGCCCCGGAATGTTAGTCGGACCACAAGTTAAATGCAATCGTCCTCGACGCCTTGGCTGCACTCTTGTTGAATGACTCTTTCTTGTACTGCACAATGACAATTGGCCTGAATGTCGGATGTCACATGCTCATGTTAGATGCGTGATTTGGGGGCAGCCTTCTTGACGCCTTTTCTCCAATTGTTACTATCCACAGGATGAATTAGGCCGGCTGGGTGCGTGCAGCTGGCATTTAAGGTGCGTTATTCCTGGGGGTACTCATGAAGCCCACAAATTGGATCCTGGCGTTTGGCTTGTTGTTGGCGTCGGTTCAGGCATTTGGCCAGGCCAAGGAAATCACCCTTGAGGAAGCTGTGCGTCATGCTACAGAGCATTCGCCTGAGTTGCAGATGTTCGAGTATGACATCGAAAAGGCGAAAGACGCCAAGGCTGGTGCTATAGGCCAGCTGCTGCCTAGGCTGACTTTGGATGCAAATATTCAGTTTTGGGATAAACGCACAGATGTCGAGTTTATTGACCCTGCCAGTCTTCCTGGTCCAGATGACCTAGGTGACTTTGGGGCTTTGATCCCACAATCATTTTTTGACAAATTCACTGATTTGGCCAAGCCACAGACCGTGCAGGAAAGAATCACTGGGGCGGTAAATATTCAGGCCGTTATGCCTTTAACCCCCTTGTATTCGTTGGCACATTTGTATCGCCTTCAAGGGGCGTCAGTCGAAGCGGCGAAATTTGAACGGCTGGCCAAGCGAGACGAGGTGGTTTATCAGACAACTGACCTGTTTTTAAAGCTTATGTCGGCTATCAGGATGCTTGATGTGACCTCCTTGGCCATAGAGCAGGTCGAGGCCCATTTAAAGATGGCCAAGTCTTTTCAACAGGCTGGTTTTGTTGGGCTTGATGACGTTTTAAGGGCCGAGGCTGCCTTGGCGAAGATCAAGGACCAACACGCGCAAGTTGAAAGTGGCGTTGCCATGGCCCGCGCCGCCTTGAATGTGAAGATGGGTATGCCGATTGATGACGACATAGTTCCAGTTGGCGATTTTCCAGATCCTCCGGCGCCTTTAATGGTCACTGAAACCGAATTGGTTGAAAAGGCCCTGAATTCACGTCCAGAACGGCTGGCTGTCGAACACAAGGTGAAGATGGCCTCGGCTGGCAAGCAGGCGGCCATTGGTGCTTTGATTCCAACGATTGCGGCTGTTTTTAGGTACACACACTTTCAGGGCAGCAAGTTTCAGCGTGAAAATTCGGCCTTTGTTGGTGCCGTTTTGCAGTGGGATTTCTGGAATTGGGGTGCCACCTGGTTTCGCATGAAGGAAGTCTCCAGAGACCATGAAAAGGCCTTAAAGGGGTTGGAACTGGCCCGAGACGGTATCATGCTTGATGTTCGCAAGGCCTGGTTGGACCTTAAACAAGCGAGCCTGTCGATTGAGGCCTTGCGCAGTCAGATCGAGTTCGCCCAGGAGAACCTGCGGGTGGTAACGAAAAAGTACGAGGCCTCCACTGCCACATCAGTAGAGGTCTTGGACGCTCAAAGCACGCTGACCCAGGCCAAAGCAGGCTACCAAGTAGCCTTGTTGAACTATTACATCGCCTTCGCAAACCTGCAAAGAGCCACCGCCGGCAGCATTTAGCCGGATTGCCATTGCGTCAATATCTGGCGCATTGCGTCAAAATGGTTATTATTATGCTTGGCTGCTCCGTTGGAGCGTCTTTTTGGAGGACCTAAGTGAATAGAACTATTGAAAATTGTGAAAGTATTGGCCTGGCGCTGGGTGGGGGTGCCTTTCGAGGTTGGGCCCACGTTGGCGTGTTAGAGGTCTTGGATGAGGCTGGAATCAAGCCCAAATTTATTGCTGGTACCAGTATCGGTGCACTAGTTGGTGCCGTTTATGCCTCGGCTGGAATGGAAGGTGTCCGTAACGTTGCAAAGACTTTCGATACAAAGCGTTTGTTTGGCTTGGTCGATCTGGTCATGCCAAGGACTGGGTTGCTTGATGGTCGCCGGCTCGAAGAATTCGTGCGTGCAAATGTAAGTGAGCAGCTCATCGAGGACCTGCCTATTCCATATAGCGCTGTGGCTACAGACATTTCCACGGCTTTAGAGGTCATCTTGGACAGTGGCGATGTTGCTCAGGCTGTAAGGGCAAGTGTGTCCGTGCCTGGCTTGTTTACACCAGTTCAAGTCGATGACATGACCCTAGTTGATGGCGGTCTTTTGAATCCCGTACCGGCCTCAGTCACGCGGCAAATGGGCGCCGACTACGTTATAGCTGTGGACATCACCCCTTCAGTTGATGAGGGACGCGCTTACAACTTTAACAACCTATTTGGGGTCCTAGTCTCCACAGTTGCAGTAACTGAGGTTGCGACCACTAGATTACGGTTGGCAAGTGAGCCACCGGATCTCTTGATTCGTCCCTCGGTTGGGCACATCAAGTTCTTGGACTTTACCAAGATGGACGAGGCCATTGAGGCCGGACGTACGGCCGCCAAAGAGGCTCTGGCCACCATGAACTGGCATCCCTCTACCCAGGATTGCCCCGAACGTCGTCAGCCCAGAATCCCAGCCTGATCAGCAGATTGGGCCATTGCCGGCTCGCGATTAGGGTAGGGATTTTAAGGCTTGATTGGCGCTCTCAATTGACAACTAAGTTGGCCTGTCTATAACATGCCCAAGGTTGTTTTTTGTTGGGGCGCTGATGATCGATAGCCACTGTTCGCCAGTAGTCGAATCGAATCAAACTTATGTTGGCGGGGGGAGCTCCATCGTTTGGTTCAGTACTCAACTGGGCTTTAGCAATTCGCCGTGGCGAGTTCGAAACGTTCGCTGGAATCTGGATCACGTGGAGATCCTGGTTGGTGGCCCTGAAGCCGCTGAATTTCAATTAACAATCACCCCCCTTGGTGCCAAAAAATCGGCCTTTATCACGACGCGACACTTGGCGCTGGCGCATTCTGGTAAGTCCTTGCCTCAAGAAATTCCCGCAGTTTTAAAAGACGCCTTTGAAAAGAACCTCGGCCCCTTAGATTTCAACGGGCTGCTGCAGTTGCTGGACACTGATCCAGATAAACAGCCTCTGCAACCTCCTAGCGTTGCTTCACCGCTTGGTCAGGGGCAACCAACTGGTCAGCTTGATACCTGGGGTGTCGGCGATTCTTGGGCCGATTTTGTGGCGGCAGGCGAGGTCGCCCGCGCCCGCCTAGATTCGGTGGAACCTACCAAGTTGTTTCGATTTATCCAACATGGCGAGTCAGAATGTGCCCAGGTCTTACCAAAGGGTCCTGGTCCCATCGTGGAAATGGTCGACTACCCTTGGGAAGACAGGATCAGAGGCCGTGGTGAATTGCCTTACAGCAACCTGCGATCCGGCCTGCCGACCGAAGATGAGCCACTGATTACAACTGACCTTACTGAAACCGATGTGGTGGCTGGAAATCCCAAAAAGCTGACAGACATTCTTGAGCACGCCATCGCCAAGGGCGACTCAGATAAAAGAACCATCCTGTTTTCAAACACTTGTGTCCCAGTTGTTGTTGGTGAAGACGTAGAATCAGTTGTTCGTCGCTATTCGGAAAAAAGTCCCGTTCCGTTGCTGTTTCTGACTGTTACCCCCAGATCCATGCTGAATATCTTCAACGATCTGCTGGTTGTTCGCCGCAAGCAAGCCGAATCTGCAGCGGGTGTGCCACCCAAAGACACCATCAATTTGATTGGTTACCCCGAAAGCCGAGCTGTAAACGAGCTTATCGAGATGCTTTTGCTTTTTGGGATCAAACTAAACATTCGCTTTATCCCAGACATCTCCGAAGAGTTGATTGACATGCTGCCTAATGCAGCCCTCAACGTGGTGCTCCCAAACAGCATGTGGGATAACCTGTACGAGCAGCTGCTTCAGGATTCGAAAATCCCCCACATCAAGCCTACTGCGCCATGGGGAATCGCAGGCACCCTTGCCTGGATTCGCCAGATTCTGGAGGCCCTTGGTCACGGTGAACCAGACCCATCCGTCTGGAACAACTACGTGGCGCAATTTCAGGCACAATGGGACGAGGCATCAGCCAGGTGCCAAGGACAAAGGCTTGGTTTTGCTCTTAGAGGCAGGGATATTCACGTTCTGACTGACCCTTCCAACACTTGGGGGGTTTCCCTGATCGCCCAATTGGAAGAGGCCGGGTTTGGCCTTGATATCCTGCTTTTGCTAAAGGATGCAAACGATGCCAAGAACAGGGCAGGGCAGGTAAATGCCATGTTCACCTATCCGCAACGTCATGTATTCAAAGGTTTTATGACCATGGAGATGCTGCGCCAGCGGCTTGCCGACTCGACTGCCAAGGCATTTTATTCGGTTCACACGTTTGACTGGCGCCTGACTGAGGCTGGCAAAAACCGCTTTTCGGTTCAGCATTTTGAGCTTGGGGTGCCAGGCGCCATCCGCACCATGAACAGGTTGGCGGATCTGTGTAACACCACGCTTTACCAAGAGTATAGACGCTTTTTTGCCAGGACTGAGGGTGGCAATTTGGTGCACCAAGGCTGGAGGTACAGATGAGCGGGCAAAAGCCTGTCACATCAGATTATTCCCAAAGGATTACGTGGTCTTTCCTGATTGGAATCTATTTGGCGGTTAATGCCATTCGCGACCTGTTTCTTTTGGTCGAGGGGCCCGACTGCGCCCACATGAAGACACAATTTGTACAAGGAAATCACGACTGGCTGGCTAATCTGACAAATGTTTCAGGTTTTCATAGGGTTGCCAACACTGGAATCCACCCTTCATACATGACTAGGTCTCGCGAGGAATCAATCACCGAGATCTTGCTGCGAATCGCTTCTCACGCCGAGGTTGGGGGAGTTTTGCTGACCTCCATGCCTATGGCGTACATCACAGGGGCCGACTATGAGCGCCTGTGTCGCGACGTTTTGAACAAGACAGGTCGCCAGGTAATCAACGTTCCTGGAAAGTCGTTAAGCGGTGATTGGGCCGACGGTTATGCCGAGTCATTGTTTGCCTTGGCCCGACAAATCAATTTGCCCGAGGTTCAAAAACCCTTGGACCCCAAGAAAGTGGCCATCATTGGATACCTTTATGACCGCAACGAGGCAGATCACCAGGCAAATCTGGAGCATTTAACTGACCTGCTTACTAGAATGGGCCTCCAAGTTGTCTCCATATGGCTAGACGGCGGCTATTTCTCGGAGCTTTCAAATGTGGCCGAGGCTGGAACTTTAATCTCGCTGCCATACGCTCGCAAAGCCGCCAACTGGCTGTCCAGACGCACTGGTGCCCAAGTTGTCGAAACTGAGCTTCCATTCGGACTTACCGCTACTCAGCACTGGCTGCAGGTAATCGCCAAGGCGACCGGCTGCGACGAGCAACCCGTCATCGAAGAAGAGCTTGGCAAGGTGTTGCCCTCACTGGAATGGGTTGCCCCCTTCGTTTTTCAAGGACGTCGCTTTGGCTATATAGGCGACCCATGGCTTTTGCCTGGGATTAACGACACCGCCGCCTTGCTTGGCGCCAAGTTGACATGGGCAGTTTTGACAAATCCAAAAGCTCAAAGCGCAAAATCAGCCAAGCTTCTAAGTCCTGAAACCCACGTCAAGATCTGGCCAAGGGCAAGACAGCTAAAGGACTTTTTAGCGAATCTGCCTGTGGATGCTAACGCCGATGTGGTGGTGATGAACGATGCAGGGGTAGGCATCATAGACGCCCCATGGGTTGGGCTTGGCTTTCCTTCGAGCTTTTCTCATCGCCTTTATCGCCGCCCATTTTTCGGCTTTCAGGGATTTTTGGCCTTGGTGGACTCGCTTGCAGACCAGATCAGGCGCAGGGAGATTGTCCTACCTAAGACCGCCCTTTAGATGACGCACTGGAGACCGGCCTGTGGCACAGGGCAACGACAATCGCTTGGCTCGTTTCGCCCAGTTTTTGGGACGCGCCGGTTTTTTTATCGCCCAACTAAAAGCCAGCGGCCGCAATCTGACAGCCACGTTGGTTGGCAGTACAGGTCAATTCATAATCGCCGAGATTTCCTTCAGTGATGGCGAGCACTTGACGACCTACGACGCAACTGGTTTAAACAGCGAAGACCAGCACAAACTGCAAATCTTAGCCAATATTATCAAGCACCTTAGCCAACGACTGCCAAACGATTGGGGCGACGAAGAACTGTTCGTAAACCAAGACTTACGCGTAGTTTTGACAATGACCCAAGAACTGGTGTCAAACTGGGCCCCAGTCCTGCAGTTGATAGATTTTTTAGACGTGTCCAGAAGGCATGATCAGCCACTTACCCTTTATTGGCCAGACCCAAACAAATCTCAAACCCCTTTGATTCCCTTGTCCAAAATCACCAAGTTTCCGCCTCTTGTCAGAAAACTGATGGGAGACCGAATACTGGTAAACAGCCGTCTTGGAGAGCCGCTTTGCGTATTTACCAGAGTTCTGGAAACGGCCCTTCTTAAACCTGACACCTACAAAAAGAGCACCCACAATGACATGGTCTTTGGTCCCCAGTGCCAATCATGTGCGCTTGGGAACATCTGCTCAGGCATGACCAAAGCGGCTGCCAGCGAATTTGGCTGGGAAGGCATGATCCCCTTTTCCATTCCCAATTGGGCGGACCCTGCCCAGACCAAGCCCGCTAACTGGGACCTAAAACTCTGGTGGCTGCTGGCTGACAGGCCAGATGCGTCAATAAGGCTTGAAAAGGTCCTGCCAATCACCACAACAATTGCATGTCACTACCCATGGACCAGGCTTGAAATCCACGAAGGAGGCAGCTTTGGCCCTTGTTGTGCCGACTACTTGGTAGCCCCCGGGCCTAGAGGCAGCACACGCACTGCAGACACCTTGTGGCAAAGCCCTTTCATGGCCAGCGTCCGCGAAGCCATGGCATCTGGCGCCCATTTGCAGACCTGTCGCCCCAGCTGCCCTGTATTGGTTGGCAAGACGGCCCAACTTCAGAACCTGGTAATCAGAGGTGGCTCGCCCGAAATCGTATCCACCTGGATAAAGCGCATAAAATCCATTCTAAAAGGTAACCCCAAACCAATCCAGCCACCTGCAACCATTTGTTTTTCTGCATCATCGCGTTGTAACTACAACTGCATAATGTGTGATTGTGGTGAAAGGGGCACCCTAGATGATCAACCAGACCCGGCCTTTTACGACCAGATAACCTCTTGGGCCAGCTCAGGCATCGAGCTCGAAGTAAACGGTGGAGAACCGCTTGCTTCACCACGCTTTGTGAAATTCTTGGACGACTTGGCAAACCAACAAAACCCAAAGCCAATAGTCGGCCTGATAACTAACGGTTCGCTTTTAACCCCAAAGAACTTCTCCAAATGGGCCCCAATCCTTAGGGGGGTTGTTGTCAGCGTTAACGCCGCCACAAGCGAAACTTACAAGACCGTCAACAACGGCGCCCCCATGGAACTAATCAAAAAGAACCTCGCCCATATGGTCAAGCTTCGCTCCAACGGCCAGTATCAAGGCGGCCTTGCCTACAGCATGGTCCTGCTAAAGGCGAACTTGCACGAATTGCCCGCCTTCATCGACTGGACACTTGATGACCAAGTCGACGCCAGAGTCTTGCTGCCAATTGGCAATCGCAACAATCAAAGCATCTTGACCGATCCAGAACTGATGACCAAAGCCATATCCATGCTAAACGCAGCAGCTATCCGTTTAAGTGGTTTCCTAGATGAACGTCAGGCAAAGCAGATTCAAGCCCTATCTGATATTTTGGCTGACAGGCTAAACAAGGGAATCGTGGAGCCGCTGTAACCCCGGTAAATCCTTGACCACAGCGGCCCACTGAATCCTTAGCCGACCTTGATCTCGATGCTTCGAGGCTTGGTCTCAGCCCGCTTTGGCAGGCGCAGGGTCAGGATACCGTCCTTGTGCTCAGCCGTGATCTTGGCTGGGTCAACATAGTTTGGCATCGTAAACGCCCTTTGGAACTTGCCATAAAAGCGCTCGATTCTAAGATAAGCATCCTTGGCCTCAGCATCAGGCAGCTTCTTTTCGCCTTCAATGGTCAAGATGCTGTCTTCAACCCTAACTGCGACGTCATCGGCCTTAACACCAGGCAGCTCAACGCGCAAGACAACCTCTTCCTCGTTTTCCAGGATGTCAACTGCCACTGAACAGCTCTCCTGGGTCAAAGTCCTGGCAGGCACCGAGTGCCTAAACAGGCGATCCACTTCCTCATGCAATTTCTCAAATTCGCGCATAGCATCCCATCGTTGAATAGACATTTTTACCTCCCTCAATGAATCTTTGATAATTGTTATAACTTAGCGGAACGGTTGACTTATTTCAGCCATTTCCGTCACGTTTATTAATATGTGGCCAATAAACGGTTAGTCAAGGGGGGTCACTTTTAGCAACAAATTATCCCGTTAAAACCAGGTGTTGCATGACCTGTTCTCCAAGCGGCATGCTTGCGTCACCCCCCAAGGCCACTTAATCAACAATTTTCACTCACCCCGTCTTTACTCCTTGACGATTTCGCCCAGCCCGGATAGCTTTGCTTGGGTGTTGATTTACGGGTAAAAACGATGGCAAAGCCGAAAGAACAGCCCAGGCCCAAATCCTGGAAAGACGATCCAAACAATGACAAGCCTGTATGGATAGGGCTTGGTGTTGTCATAGGTTTTCTACTTATCTTGCTGGCAATCGGCACAACAATGCGGCCCTAGCGCGCCACAGGAGGTACCATGGCCCAGGACTTCAAGCCTTACGTAGATCCAAAGACTAATATGAAGGAATTGACACTGCCACCCCTGATTTTGGGTGCAATCATGGCAGTTGTCCTTGGTGCGGCCAACACTTACCTTGGACTCAAGGCAGGTATGACCGTCGCCGCAGCCTTCCCCGCCGCCGTCATCTCGATGGCTGTTTTGCGAGCCTTTCGAGGTAACATCCTAGAAGAAAACATCGCCCGTACCACCGGGGCCGTCGGCGAGGCGCTTGCCGCCGGTGCCATTTTTACCATTCCTGCCTTCATCATTGTTGGGGCATGGGATGACATGGCCTTGTTTTCCGCAAATTGGTTCATGGCGACCAGCCTTTTGATGGTTGGCGGTATCCTAGGTGTACTGCTGATGATCTTGCTGCGCCGCACCTTCATGGAAGACACTTCGCTTCCCTTCCCAGAAGCTGTTGCCTGCACGGAAATTGTCAAAGCAGGGCAGGGCGGTCAAACTGGTGCTGGCTCTGTCTTTGCGGCCATGGGAATAGCCGGTTTGGTTGAATTCTTCAAAAACCCCAACGGAATCCCATTCATCGGAGGTTCCGCAAGGGGGGCGTTCAAGCTGGGTAGCAATTCAAATGGGGCCTTCCCGTATTTTACCCCCGAGCCCTCGCCTGCATTTTTGGCGGTTGGTTACATCATTGGCCCAAAATATGGCGCCATCACAGCCGCCGGCGGAATTTTTGGATGGTTGTTTTTGATGCCCATCCTGTTGTATGTGATGTCGTTGCAAGATGCCAGTTTCGGTACCGAGATCAACACCATAGTCACGAGCGGTGACTGGCAGGCCCTGTTTGCTGGAACCGCGAGCTTTGACGGGCTAACAAAGCTGTACAACGAGAACATCAAGATGATCGCCATCGGAGCGATGATCGTCAGTGCCTTTTATACCCTGTTCAGGATGCGCGGCAACTTGGTCTCTGGGATTGGGCGTTCATTCAAGTCACTTGGTGGCGCTGGCAGCGCGGGAACAGATGAAATTCGAACTGAAAAGGACCTGGATTTTCGCTTGGTGATGCTAATTATTGGCTTGATGGTCTTGGCCATGCTGGGCCTTTACATGCTTTTGTGTGGCTCTTTTGTAGTGTCATTGGTCGTTACCATTGTGATGGCAATCATGGCCTTCCTGTTCGCAGCGGTGGCTGGCTTCTTGGTTTCCATCATCGGTTCTTCCTCCAATCCAATCTCCGGGCTGACTTTGTCGACCCTGCTTATTGCGGCTGGCTTGCTGGTCCTGCTTGGCATGGGTGGTGGTTATCTCGAAGATGGCGAAACCATGTCCGAGCAGATGAAGACCGGTGTTCTCGCGGTTTTAGGCGTGGCTACCGTTGTTTGTTGTGTTGCAGGCGTTGCCGGTGACATGGCCCAGGACTGGAAGGTCGGACACTTGCTCGGTGGTACTCCTTGGCGTATGGAAATCGGCGGTTTCGTAGGTGTCATCGCCGCGTCCCTGTTCCTGGTCTCTATCATTACCCTGCTTCATAAGACGACCCCAGGTGGAATTGGTGGCGATTTGTTGCCAGCACCTCAAGCCGGTCTGATGGCAACGACAGCTAAAGGTATCATTTCAGGCCAGCTTCCATGGGAATTAATCCTGATGGGCGCCGCGTTGGCAGTTGGACTAATTTTCGTTGGCCTACCAAGCCCAATGCTTGTCGCAGTAGGTATGTACCTGCCTTTCCCAACCATCATGGCGATTTTCACTGGTGGCATAATCCAGTGGATTGGCGCCAGGATTGCAAAGAAAATGGGTGCCAAAGACGACAAGGACCTGGAAAATGTCTCCAACCGCGGCCTGCTTGTTGCTTCTGGCTTTGTGGCTGGTGAAGCGCTGATCGGCATTGTTTTGGCCATCTTAGTGACCGCAAATATCAAGATAATCGCTGATCCGCCCGCTTGGTTTGGCATGAAGTGGGTCGGTGGTGTGGTCATTGTTGCGCTCGCGGCTTACCTGATTGTAAGCTCCCTGAAAGCGCTAAAGAAGTAAGGCCATTTGAGAGGTCCAAATGCATAAACTGCTGTTACCTTTGTTGTTAATGGGCGTAGTGTTTGCCGTTGCATGTGGCGGAACATGTGAAAACTACTGTGAAGGTGGCCTGTTCTATGTCTGGGACAAGAACTGCTCAAAAACCACCTTCGAAGGCTGTCCCCTCGGTACCGCCTGTGTAGATGGAGCAACCAAGTGCTACCCAGAACCAATCGAACCATGCGCAAGCAGAGGCGTGGTAATCCCCGAGGGTGGTCGCAATTGCGATGCGTCCGGCACCCGACCTGGCACCTGCCAACCCGACGGTTTCATGTTGTGGGATGCGGACGGCGCAGTCTGCACCGATGACAGAGGTGGCTCAAGTTGTGAGTACGCCACCAGGGGCGCAGACGGAGAAGGCCCCTTCTTGGCCGAGTGCGCAATTTCCAGGCTAATTAAAAGAGAGTGCACCTTCACTGCGGACCAGCCCAGCTATTCCTGTCAGAACAATCTGTTAATCCGATGTTCTGAAGTTGGGGCCTGGGTCATAGATCTGGATTGCTCGGCTGAAGGAAAGGAATGTCGCAACGCACAGTGCGTTTCAAAATGAGCTGCGGTCTACTGCGATTAAGAGTCGTAATCCTGTGAATTAATCGGAAATAATCAGCCCTCTACGTTCCAGCAGCGGCCTTACCTCGGGGGCTCGTCCTCTGAAGTTTTGGTACATTTCAGCAGAATCTTTAGTGCCGCCTAATTCCAAGATTTCCTTGCGAAAACGCGTGGCCACATCCTTGTTGAAAATATCGCCAGTTTCCTGGAAAGCAGCAAAGGCGTCCGCATCCAAAACCTCAGACCACATATAGCTGTAGTAACCAGCAGAATAGCTACCAGAACCGCCAAAAATGTGGTTGAAATAGGTCGAGCGATAACGGGGCAAGATCTCAGAAATCAAACCAATTTTCTCAAGCGCAGCCTTCTCAAATTCCGCGGTGGAAAGTGTCGTAGCCTCGGTCAATTCATGCCAAATCATGTCCAAAAACGCCGCCGCCAGATACTCGACAGTTGCAAACCCCTGGTTATGTTTGGAAGCCGCCTGAACCTTTTCCACCAGCTCAATAGGCATAGGTTCGCCAGTTTTGTAGTGCTTTGCGTAAATAGCCAGCATCTCTGGTTCCAATACCCAGTTTTCGTTAACTTGTGATGGCAATTCAACAAAATCCCTTGGCACCCCAGACAACGACGAGTACGGCACCCTAGCCACCAAAGAATGAATCCCATGCCCCAACTCATGGAACAAGGTCTCAGTCTCATCCAACGACAAAAGCGCCGGAGTATCATCCGTAGGACGTGTAAAGTTGCCCACATTCACGACAATCGGCCTGACATCCTTTCCATCAACCACACGCTGGGCCTTGTAGCGACTGGACCAAGCCCCAACCCGCTTTCCAGGCCTTGGATGGTAATCTCCTAAAAACAGCCCCAGATGAGAGCCATCTTGGTCCTTAACTTCCCAAGCCAAGACGTCCGGGTGATACAGCTTCAGGTCATAAACGGGGGTAAAAGTAAGCCCATACAGTCGATTAGCCAGCTCAAACGCACCCTTAAGGACGTTATCCAACTGGAAATACTGGCGCAATTCCGAAGTGTCTATCCCAAACTCTTCCTTACGAACTTTTTCAGCATAGTAGTGCCAATCCCAAGGGTTTAAGTCCCCTTTCAGCCCATCTTTTCGTGCCAAGGCCAGATACTCAGCAGCCTCTTTTTGCGCCACAGCGATTGCAGGCTCCCAAACCTGGTTCAAAAGATCCATAACATTGGTCCCAGTCTTGGCCATGCGGTCATCAAGCACAAAGTCCACCCAACTCTTAAACCCAAGCAGTTGGGCCTTTTCAATGCGCAGCTTCACAATCTGAGCCACAATCTCGTTGTTGTCATGCTGATTTCCGTTATCACAGCGCTTTGCATAAGCCTCTATGACCTTCTTTCTAAGCTCAGGCTTGGTTGATTGCTGGACAAATGGCCACATGCTTGGATATGACAGCGTAACAAGCCATTTTCCTTGATGTCCTGCCTTGGCAGCATCTTGTGCGGCAGTGGCAACCGTTGACGCATCCAATCCCGCCAAGTCGTCCTTGGATTCCAACAGCAGCCCAAAGGCATTAGTCTCGGCCAAAAGGTTGTCACCAAAATGTACTCCAAGGCTTGCTAACTTCAGATTAATCTCCCTCAAACGCTTTTGAGAATCTTCATTTAGCTTCGCTCCAGCGCGCACAAACGATTTGTAAGTCTCCTCGATCAGTCGCAGATCAACTGGTTGAAGCCCCAATGACGCGCGAGCCTCATAAACAGCGCTAACCCTTTCAAATAACTTGGGATTCAAATAGATATCGTCCCTTAAAGCAGCCGTTAAAGGAGCAACCTCTCTGGCAATCGCCTGAATCCCAGGTGTAGTTTCAGCAGACTGCAGGTTGTAAAAAACCAGCAAGACCTTTTCTAGCAAACTACCTGTTAAGTCCAAGGCCACAATAGTGTTGTCAAATGTAGCCGCGTCTTTGCAGTCCGCAATTGCCAGCACCTCTTTTTTCTGAGCATCGATTCCAGCCTGAATCGCAGGTAAAAAGTGCTCTTCCTTGATCAAATCAAAAGGCGGCAATTCAAAAGGCGTAGTCCACTTGGCGAAAAATGGGTTATCCGCCCGTTCTTGATTCACGTTGGTCTCCACAACCCCATCTCCCATAGTATGCTTGCAGCCCACAAAGGCTCCAAAGAGCACGGGCATCAAAGCAACTGATAAAACGATTCTTTTCACATTACACTCCATGCTATTTCAGTCCACAAGACTATTAGCAATAATTCCCGCCTAATGCAATCCCTAAATCTGGTGATTAGTATCTGGGACCGGAAGTGTATTCTGAGTTGGTGCTATCAGGGGCAGGGGAGGTGGTAGGTTCATTCTTAAGTTTACCGTCTTGGTCCCATGGGCATTCTGTTGGGTCCGCCTTTTTCAGCTCTCCTACCCTCGCAAGTAGTTCATTCTCAGTGACCGCAGACGTCCCAAAATCATGTTTCAGCCCTTCTGCGGAGGTCGCGAAGGCATAACCATCGTCAAGGATAAAGGTGGCATGAAAATTCGTGAGTCCAGCCTCATTGCCTAAGTCGTTAAAATTCCTGGCAAAGATAAGCACGCGCTTTCCTGGGTACCATTTGGATACCTCTTCAGCTCGCAATGGGGCGATCATGACCTGTGTATGTCCACCTGTGGGAAGGTCTCCCATCAACATATCCTCCACACTGACATTGACCACCGGGTAGTACGAGCACCCTGTAAAGCCTTCAAAACAGTTCTCATCACGAAACTGAGCAAGCTCATCGCCATCAAGAACGGACTCAACACGACCTACAAACGAGAAACCCGGAAGCCCACGATACTCAGAATACTGCTGAACGTAATAACAAAGCCCGATGGCCGGTGCCATAGATGCCGTCTCTGTTTCGACCATTACATAGTTAGTTTCGGGTACCGGTCCCAGCGCCTCTTCCTCAGCTTGGCAGCCCAATTGAACAAGCAAGAATGCTCCAAACCAACACATGGTAATAGACCTAGCCTTCATTTTATACCTCCATTACAGTTAGTTAGCCCAAACCATAACCTTGGTGCCGCCCGCAATGTCCGTCATCGACAGACCATTCGAAGTTCGCATTCCTAAAGTCCGCTTGTTTAGGAATTGAATGACTCCCCCATTAAGCGTCATTTGGTAGATTCGAGTCAACCCAAAATCACCAGCGGGCCTTATAACAGTAAATCGTCGTCGTGATTTGACAACATCAAGGCTTCGGATCCTTCAGGTCCTTAAACGCGCTAGACCGTTTTGGGTTGTACCTTAACAACTCCCAAACCGCCTGATTACCGCCCTTTTCTTGAGCCCGCAGCAGTTTTTGTAGTTCATCACCTTTGGGTCTTCCAGATAGGGTAGGCCGCCACTCAAAGTGAAAGATCTCGGTAGTTTGAATAGGACCTAGCCAAAGCAGCCCAAGTTCTTCACCAAGTCGCCCAACAGTATCCCACGCCTTTTTCTCGCGACCGCCTGCCTCATAAGCCTTCCTAGCCGAAGTCAGCCCCTTGTGGTGCATCAGATTTACATCCACAGCCAGCCCAAAGGAATGCAGCCCAACCTTTTTTGCTGTCTGGGTTTTTTTGGACCGCTTCCCGTCTTTATCACGCACAACGCCCTTTTTCGTCCCAGCCGTGTGCGGACGAACCCCACTAATCACCTTGATTTCAATCCCAAGCTTTTTCGCCCTTATCACCAGTTGCTGCGTGGCATCAGCCAAAACTGGATGAAGCGATTTCAACATTTTAAGCCTAGCTGGCCCATAAACCTGGTCCACCAGCTCTTGGTCAGTAGGCCGGTAGATATAGCAGAGCCCAACATCAGGGTCTTCGTACTTGGCAAACAGCAATGGCAGCGCTTCAAGCCTCGAATCCACCGCAAATGGGCAGTATCGCCACTGGTGGACCAATTCCCCAGGATACTTCTTCCTGGGTGGTGCGTCTGTGGTCTTTAAGATCTGAACCTCGCCCTTTTCATTAAAGTCCAGCAAAATCCGCTTGTCACCTTCACAAACATGAACGTTGCGGGCATACCATTTTGTGGTTCGCTTACACCCCTTTCCCATAAAGAAAACATAGGGATTGGGCCCAATTTCAGGCTTGGCGCTAGGCGACGGAATGCAGCTTAGGATTGCATCGAGGGTAACTTCCGACGCGTCATCATCTGAGTCACGAAGGATGTCATCCAAAGTAATGTCCTTTTGGGTAGAGGTCGTGCTACAAGCCATAAAGCTAGATGCAAGCAAGACGATTCCAAGCTGCAGCGCCCCTGACCCCGTTCTTTTCACCAAAGCACCTCTCCAGACGTCCACCAATGTATACCACGCAAAGCTAAACCATGTCACCAAAGTCACGGTGCATCATCCGTGATTTTGGTGTCCGAATTGTAACTCCTCGATAAAACTGGATTAAAATTTTGGCACACCTATTGCTTCTTCCTTGACTCCGCCGACGGCCCGCGTCACAATGTTGTTGACGCAGACTTTGATTTCTTAATGCCCATAAACTTTAAAGGGGGACGCAATGAAACGGTTCAAATTTGGTTTACTTATGTTTACTCCGGTGTTGGCCTTTGTTTTGCTTGGCTGTGGCGATGACAACCCCAACTTGCCTGGTGATGACCCTGAGGTACCTGCACAGGCGCTGAGTCTTGACTGGACCAAGGCTGCGGCTTTGACCGCTGCCGCAGACTGTGAGCAGGCTGAAGAGTGGATCGAAGAAGCCTTTATCAAAGAGATGATTCTGGGTGTTGAGCACAACCGCCGTTGTGCCTTGGATTATGGAACATGTGGCTTGGCCAGTACTGACATGGCAGGCGCTGAGCCCCCGTCTGAGGAGGGCGCCGAGAAGGGGACTGGTAGTGAGGATAAGGACACGCCTGAAGATTACAGCGAGACTAACGTTCAGGTCGAGGGCGTTGACGAAGCCGACAAGGTCAAGACTGATGGTAAACACATCTATGTGCTTAGCGAAAATGACCTAGTCGTGCTTAAGTCCTGGCCAGCAGCCGAAACGCAAGAGCTTGGCCGTATCAGATTAGATGGCTATCCAAACAACTTTTTCCTGAAGGGCGACAAAGCCATCGTGTTGGCCTACGCCGAACTGCACGAAGTGGTAGATGATGTGCCCGTAATCGATTACAAGGACGACGGCCCATCTGTTCCCGGAGAGGAAGATCCAGGTGCATTTGACGGTGGCGCAGCTCCCAAAGAGCCATCAGACGCAGGGGATGATCGTGCCTACTATTACTATGATTACCGCCCAGTGACTGCTGTGACTGTCATCGATCTCTCGGACAAGACGAATCTAAAGGTCGAGAAAACCTACATCTTTGATGGTTCTGAAATGGACAGCCGCCGCATTGATGACAAGGTTTACCTTGCACTGAACAGATACATCAACATGTATCTCAGCTACTGGCCGGAAGACTTGATAGGCCCATACTATAATCGAGATAACTGGCCCACTTCCGACGTAATTAATGCTGCCTTTGATCAATTAATCGAGCGCAACACCGAGTTGATCAAGGCCAAAACGCTGGCTGATTGGCTTCCAATGGGGTGGGTTTCTCAAGGTGGCGAAAAGGCCAGCTTTAATGACGGTCAAAGCTTGGGCTCCTGTGAAGACCTCTATGCACCAAGCGTGTTCTCCGGTCAAGGGCTGCTTAGCCTTGCAACCCTGGATGTTGAAACCGGTAAGGTTGCCGCATCCACAATCCAAGGTGAATGGGGTAACGTGTATGCCAGCCACGAGGCTGTTTATGTTGCTTCAACCAACTGGGGTTTTTATTGGTGGTGGGATGGCCAAGAGGATTTCCCCGCCATCCAGACTCACATTCACAAATTTGCCTTTAATAAGAGTGGATTCGCCAATTACGCCGCTTCTGGTAAGGTTTTGGGCTATGCCATCAATCAGTTCGCCTTTGATGAGTACGAGGGCAAACTGCGTGTAGCCACTACAGACGACAAGGGGTGGTGGAACAATGACAAATCTGAAAGCCGGGTCACCGTTTTGGAGGAAAAGGGTGGTGAGCTTGCAGAAATCGGTGTGGTAGCTGGATTGGGGCTTGGTGAACGGATTTATGGTGTGCGTTTCATTGGTGACCAAGGCTACGTCGTGACCTACAAAGAGATCGATCCACTTTATGTCATCGATCTCAAAGACCCCACCAATCCAACAGTTGCTGGTGAGCTTAAGATTCCTGGCTATTCTTCCTATATTCATCCACTGGAAGACGGCTTTTTGTTGACTGCTGGTCGTGATGGCGACGATCTAGGCAACGTTGGTGGCGTCAAGATCGAAATTTTCGATGTGACCGACCCCGCGAATCCAAAGAGCGTGACAAAGGCCGTTATTGGCGATGGCTGGAACACCTGGAGCGATGTTTTGTGGGATCACAAGGCGTTCAACTTCTTTAGGGCTCGCAATCTGCTGGCCATTCCAGTCAGCGGCTGGGTTGATTCTGGCGATTATTGGGGCTACAAATCCGTGCTGGCGCTGTTTAAAGTGACCAAGGACGAGATCGAAACTCTGCCGACTATCAGCCACATGAGCTTCTTTGAAGACTTTGGTGGAAATGACCGTTGTCATGGCTACTACGGCTACTGGCGGGCTCAGATCTATCGCAGTGTATTTGTTGAAGATTATGTGTACAGCCTGAGCATTCTTGGTATGCAAGTTCACGATACCCGTGATTTTGAGCAGGGCTCTGTTGCCGAGCTAATTCTGCTGGATCAAGAGTCCTTCCCACGCTACGACTGGGAAACCTGCTACGATTACTACTAGTCCCAAGTTTCCAAATTTAGTCCCAGCCCTCTAATCCTCATGCCCCGCTTCTGCTCCTGTTCCTACTACAGATCCTGCTAATTAGCATGTTCTGACTCCTGATTGTTTGTTCTTTTTGGCGTTTGATCTCTTCGTTACAGTTTAAAAACATGTCCGGGGGCATCCTTCCGGGCCCAAAATCTCCCGTAGCCACCCCGACTGTCTCTTAGTGACATCGTCCGGGCGAGATATACGATTGCTAACGTGTACGTTCATCCTTTTGGCCCG
>Ga0116172_10001000_pt1 | contig 26546 bp, 20 predicted proteins | sample AD_UKC083_MetaG_FD_89799 | JGI IMG/M metagenome (GOLD analysis project Ga0116172, IMG submission 89799) | Active sludge microbial communities of municipal wastewater-treating anaerobic digesters from USA - AD_UKC083_MetaG | ecosystem: Engineered > Bioreactor > Anaerobic > Digestate | place: USA... | reverse complement strand
GCTTAAACAACGACTTTTCTCCGCGTTTTTTAAGGCGATATGCTAATTTGGAGGAAGTCATGGACCAGGCGCTTAAGCAATATTCTGCCGACGTGAAGTCGGGTTCATTCCCGAATGAGGATGAGCAGTATTAAATTACCTACAAACGAAACAGTCGGTTCAGGATAATTCCCAAACCGGCTGTTTTTGTTAATATGATTCACAGTAAATCTACTCCCAAAGTCCCCCTTTGGAGGATTTAGGGGGCTATTTCTACACCTCATAAATCGTAGAAGCTGTATCACCTCCCCTGCCCGTCCAATTGGTATGGAAGAACTTGCCCCTGGGTTTATCGATGCGTTCGTAGGTATGAGCACCGAAGTAGTCACGTTGTGCTTGCAACAAATTGGCAGGCAATCTCTCGCAGCGGAAACCATCAAAATAGTTGAGGGCGGAAGTCAATGCCGGTACAGGAATACCATTGCTTAGAGCAGCAACTGCTACCCTACGCCATCCGGCTTGTGCTTGTTCTACTTTTTCTTTGAAATAAGGATCCAACAACAAATTTTCCAATGCAGGATTCTTATCAAATGCTTTCTTTATATCGCCTAAGAAAGCGGAGCGAATAATACAGCCACCTCGCCACATCAAAGCAATACCGCCATAATTCAGATGCCATTTATATTCTTTGGAGGCTTCCATCATCAAATCATAGCCCTGTGCATAAGAAATGATTTTAGAAGCGAAGACTGCGTCTTCCAAATCAGCGATAAACTGTAATTTATCTCCGGTGAAGTTTACTTTAGGACCTTTAAGAACCTTCGAAGCCTTCACGCGTATATCTTTTTGAGCCGACAGACAGCGAGAGAACACTGCTTCTCCAATCAAGGTCAGCGGAATGCCCAAATCCAAAGCCGCAATCCCTGTCCATTTACCGGTTCCTTTCTGACCGGCTGTATCCAAAATCTTTTCTACCAAAGGTTCTCCGTTTTCATCTTTAAAAGCCAGAATATCACGCGTAATCTCAATAAGATAAGAGTCTAAATCGCCTTTGTTCCATTTTTTGAATACTTCATGCATCTCATCGGCACTCATGCCCAACAAATCTTTCATGATATGATATGCTTCATTGATGATTTGCATGTCACCGTATTCAATACCATTGTGTACCATTTTCACAAAATGACCGGCACCATCCTCTCCTACCCAATCACAACAAGGTGCATTGTTTTCAACCTTTGCCGAAATAGCTTGAAAAATATCTTTTACGTAGGGCCAGGCAGCAGGAGAACCGCCAGGCATGATAGAAGGACCTAACAAAGCACCTTCTTCACCACCGGAAACACCGGTTCCTATATACAACAAACCCTTGCTTTCCACATACTTCGTACGACGATTTGTATCCGGAAAATGCGTATTTCCCCCATCAATGATAATGTCACCCTCTTCCAAATGCGGTATCAATTGTTCTATGAAATCATCTACAGGCTTACCGGCTTTCACCAACATCATCACCTTACGTGGTCTTTTCAATGATTCACACAATTCTTTGATAGAACGTGCACCGATAAAATTTTTACCTGCACCGCGTCCTTCAATGAATTTATCTACCTTCTCTACTGTGCGGTTAAACACGGCAACCGTATAGCCTTTGCTTTCCATGTTCAATACCAAGTTTTCGCCCATAACGGCCAAACCAATTAATCCAATGTCTGCTTTTTGTTTCATTTTTTTGTTTTATAAAATTATATTGATATTATTGAAGTTGTTTTTAGTAGTTAGTAGTTAGTAGTTAGTAGTTAGTAGTTGGTAGTTTTTTTTGGAAGTTAATGAAGTTAGAGAAGTTAGGGAAGTTACGAGTTCTGAGTTACGAGTTCTGAGTTCTGTGTCCCGGGTTTCGGGGTCGCGTGGTCTTAGTCTTTATTCTTTGCTCCTTGCTCTTTGCTCCTTGTTCTTTATTATTTTGTCTTTGCTCTTTGTTCTTCTTAGTTCTTCGTTACTGTAAAGTTCATCTTCCTCAAAATCTTCGCAACTCTTTCTCCTGCATTTTTCAACTGTATCGTATATGCGGGAAATTCTCTTCTCACGGGATAATCACCTCTTTGCTTTTCAAAATCAGAAGGATTAGCTCGTAGTATTCGGTCATCTTGCCGGATGTCATAAGTATGTAGAATAGCCTGAGCAATGATTTGTTCGTCCGTTAAATCTTTGCCATCTATAACAACCAAAGGTTCAGCAGGATGCTCTATATTTTTAGGTTTCCAATCATCTAACTTCAAATTAAAAAACTTACTGACAGCCTGTACACTCATTTGTGTGCCTTTAGCTTTGCCATCTTTGGAATAACCTGCGATATGAGACGTAGCTATAGTTGTCATATCCAACAGTTCCAAATCAATATCGGGTTCATTTTCCCAACAATCACATATAAAAGCTGCTATCTTCTGCTCTTTAATAGCTTGTTTGACAGCCTCGGTTTTCACTACTTCACCCCTGCACGAATTAATCAAAACAGGTTTCTTTTTCAAAGATGAAAAGAAAATTTCATCGGCCATATGGAAAGTAGCATCTTCCCCCTTCGTATTTAATGGCACATGTAAACTGATTATATCAGCTTTTTGAAGAATGGTTTGCAAACTCACGAACTTCTCATTTCCTTCTGCCCTAGCACGGGGAGGGTCGTTCAACAAAACTTTCATCCCCAACAACTCAGCAATACGTGCCACTTTACTGCCCACATTTCCTACCCCAACAATGCCAATGGTGCTTTGCTTTAAATTGACAAGACCATTCTCAGCCAAAACCATCAAGGCAGAAGCCACGTACTGTTCCACAGACTTTGAATTACACCCGGGTGCATTGGTCCATTGAATACCTGCCCGTCTGCAATAATCTGCATCTATATGGTCATAGCCAATGGTTGCAGTAGCAATAAATTTAACGGAAGAACCTTTTAATAAATCTTCATTGCAAATGGTACGTGTACGGGTGATGATTGCATCTGCATCATGCACCATTTCCGAAGTGGTTTTAGCACCGGGCAGATACACAACCTCAGCTACATTTTCAAATGCGCCTTGGATATAAGGAATCTTATTGTCGATAATTAGTTTCACTAATTTATTTTCACTCAAATTATTGCGTATTTCACGATTCCGGATGTTTTTTATAATAAGTACCGGCTATTTCCTCCATGATTAAATTGGTCCTTGCCGCTGTGTACATATTACTTTCGTAGTTGTTTGTACCCCGAAGTGAACCGACTACTTGCTCTACCAAATAAAAAGATATATTTTCATGATTTTGGCATTGAAAAGTTTTTTTGCCTTGCTGGGTAAATAGCTCTATATCACCCTTTTCAAAACATGGAAAACTTATTTTCCCCGCCGTACCCATGAATTCAATTTTATCCTCTTCGGCATTTTTATTCACAACGAAACACCAACTGGCACTGCCTGTTGCACCTGACTCAAAGGTAAAAACAGCCACCACCGTGTCTTCTGCTTTGTAAAATCCGGCAATATTCTCCGCAATTCCCTTGACTTCCGTAATTTGTCCCAATAAAAAATCCAAATAATCCAATTGATGAGAAGCCAAGTCATAAAAGTGTCCCGCACCGGCAATTTCCGGATTGACACGCCATGATTGTTGATCCGGATACTGGTCTTTTTCTCCAAAAGCTTTATGTAGCCTGAGATTCACGGTTAGCACTTTCCCAATAGCGCCTTCTTCAATCAATTCTTTTACCTTGAGAAATGACGGCAACGTACGCCTGTAATAGGCAACAAATAAAGGCATACCAGTTTCTTCAGATACCCTTATCATTTCCTGACATTCGGCAAAAGTTCTTGCCATCGGTTTTTCTACATAAACCGGCTTACCTGCTTTCATGGCTTTGATGGCATACTCAGCATGGGTATCCGGCGGCGTAGCAACATATACAGCGTTCACATTAGTATCATTGATCAGATCATCTGCATTTGTATAAAAATGGGGGACATTATGTCTTTTGGCATAATCTTTTGCCAATGTGGCATTTCGGCGCATCACCGCAACAAGTTCCGAATGATCTACTTTGTTGAATGCCGGTCCGCTTTTCAATTCCGTAACATTACCACATCCTATGATGCCCCATTTGATTTTATCCATCATAATTATTTGGAGTTTTACGATTTACAATGTAGAATTTTACGATTTACGACTTACCATTTATGATGTACCATTTGATTTCATTAATTCAAAATGGTAGATTATGATAAAATTGTTAATACTTAAATCTGTCTTTAAAAGCCCATAAGCCCAATGCAGGATTTGAAATATAAAAAATCTCCTCCCCATCAGGTAATATATTCACACCATCTTTCAGCGTTTCCGGATTATATCGGGCAGTTACCTCATCAATATCGGCATATAAAAACCCAACACTTTCAATTTCAGTTTGTGAAAGGTTTTCTTTTCCTTTCCCCGGACAATACGTTATACTGAACCTACCTTCAGAAGAACCATGAATCAAATGTGCAGCCGCACTTAAATTATTACGCAACTCTTCATTTTCATCACATGCTTTAAGTGTTCTCGGCGTTCCAAAATAACCGTATTTACGAATCAGACGATCAATTTCTTTATCCTCTCCAAACTCAACCAAAGCCGGTGCTATGATAATCAATTCACCCCCATCGTCAATTGCCATACGGGTACGATAAACAGCCTTGTTACCGAGCCATGTGCTTTTAAACTCAGTAGGGTCCAAATATACGACAACTTTTTTAAGTGGAGTGTCGAGCATCTCAAAATTCACTTTTAAAGATAACTTGGCTGCTTTATCAAACACTTCATAATCATCTCCCACAAAAAGACCGCGACATTTTACCCGACCATCCGACTTATCCAATCCCACTACCGTCTGCACATAAACAATGGGTAAATGGTTGGAAAAATGCTCGGAAGCATAATTGAATATTTTTCTTACCGGCGTATCGGCGTGCCCCATCATACGTTCCATGCCGTAAGCTGCACCAATGAAGTGACTTTTATTGATTCCCTCTACCCCACCGGTTCCCACAAAAATATTCTTATTGTAATTGGCCATGCCTACTACCTCATGAGGTACCACCTGTCCGATGGATAAAATTAAATCATAATCGCCATCACGTAACATTTTGTTGATCTGAGCAGGCCAGGGAAAATCAACTGCACCCTCCGAAACTTCCTTTACATATTCCGCAGGAACCTCTCCCAAGGTAACCACATCATTACGCCAATCATGTTCCCTGATCAAGGAATTTGGTAGCGTGCCAAACATATGGGCAATTTGTGAATCGGTCATGGGTGTATGCGTACCCAAAGCCGGAAGCACATCCGTCAAAGCATCTCCATAATACTGCCAAGCATATTCAGTCAACTCCCCTGCCCTACTTGGGTAACGTGTGTAATCCGGCGGCACAACGATGACTTTTTTACGCTTACCTAATTTCTTCAAAGCTTCATATAAGCCTTGTTTCAAATCTTCGGATGTCAGTTCAATATCCGTTGAACCTTTTGAAAAATAAAGCATAATTAAACTTACAATTTATTTATCAATAAACCAGCAATATTTTTGTTATCATTTCAATTCTGTGTGCGTACACAGAGTTGAAGTGACAAAGATACAACTATTTATTTTAATATAAAATGCTTACTTTCACATTACTTCTATAGTGGAAAAAGTAATTACATAGATAGACATAACCATATTGAACAAATCCAAACAACTTACAACAAAGCCCTGCTATCAGCCGGAAACACAACTCCCAATTGCCGCCGAATTTCATCCATTATTTCAATGGTGAGCAATGAGTTCTCATGGGTATTGATATCAGACTCGTTTTTTTGCTGATGAATTAAATCAATAAATTCTTTGACTTCGTAATAATACTCCCCCTTTTCGGTAGGTACAGAAAGGTCTTCGGGTTCCGACAACATGCCTTTGCCCATAGAAGCCACGCCACCGGGGATAAATTGAACCTTTCGAATGGTGTGAATGCGATCTAAAACAAGATTTCCTTTCTCTCCCTGAATTTCAGCAGGAAGAATTGAGTCAGAAATCTTGGAATAAATCACTGTTGCCGTAAAGTCCTGACTATACTCAAAATTAACGGTTACAACAGCATCAACACCGGTAGTAAGCAATACTCCCTGCGCACAAATTGAACGTGGTTTCCCAAACAAAACCACCATAGGATAAATGGTGTAAATACCAATGTCCATAGTTGCCCCATTGGAATATTCAGGATTAAACGCATTGACAGGAATACCGGCTTTAAATTTATCATACCGGGAAGAATATTGGCAAAAAGAAGCAAAGTAATGACGTAACACACCTACTTTTGGCAAATTTTTTATTACAGTCCGAAAATTTCGTGTTAATGTAGGCTTCATGGCTTCCATCAGCACAACTTGATTGCGTTTCGCTGTCTCCACCATAGCACTTACTTCTGCATAATTAGATGCTAAAGACTTTTCACATAGCACGTGTTTGCCATGATTCATAAATAATATGCTCTGTTGAGCATGTAAAAAATTGGGAGAAGCAATATAAACAGCATCAATCAAATCACTTTGTGCCATTGCTTCCATAGAAATAAAGGTATGAGGTATCTGGTGTTTAATGGCAAATGCATCAGCAGTTTCTTGTGTACGCGAATAAACAGCGACAAGCTCAAAACGCTCATCTTGTCTTGCATCAGCAATTAACCAATCAGTAATAAAATTAGTACCAACAACTCCAAATCTTATCTTAGAATTGTTATTACTGCTTACTTTAGATCGTAACATGATACGGAGATTACTTATACCAATCGTCCATAATTTTGAGGAATTCGATTACCTTCTCTTCCAATACAACGTTACGGCTCTTCAATTGTTGATATAAATACTGGGTTTCCAATAAGTTTTTAATGCGATAACTCACTTCAATCAAATCAAAAGGCTTGGATAAGAAATCTTTGGCTCCCGCCCTTAAAGCTTTGTGTTTGGCTTGAGTAGTGATGTCAGCAGTTAACACCAAAATAGGTAAGAATTTACTGGGTGTCAAAGACTTCAATCTTTCTTCCTTTGATTTCTCCATAACCTCATATCCGTCCACATACGGCATCATCAAATCTAATAAAATGAGATCCGGATCATAGGTATTAACCGTTTCAATCGCCTTGCGAGAATCCGTAATACTTTCAATGTCTGTATAGCCTTCCATCTCAAGCAGCCCACGTAAAACGTCGATATTAGACTCAAGATCATCTATGATTAAAATTTTGGCATTTTTTAAATTGTGTTCTATCATAGGTTTCAATTATTATTGTTGTATAACTTTGAACTTTATATATTTAATACTTGTCTATTTCAGCTAAAAATTCCTGAACATCAATCGGTTTCGTCAAATAACTATTCACACCCAACCGAATCATCTTTCGTATCTGATGGCTCGTGGCGTCAGCACTAATGACGACGATAGGAATGTGCCGTGTTTGCTCGTTCTCCTTCAAACTCTGAACAATTTTACTCCCGTGAACATTGGGCAAATCAAGGTCTAACAAAATCAAATACGGCTCATGCTTCAAAATCAAATCCACCACATCACTACCACTTTTATGAAAAATAAGTGATAAATTAGGACGATGTACGGTAAAAATCTGCTCAATCAATTCTATGTTTGAGTTATTATCTTCTATGTATAAAACAGTACCTGTGGATGTAATAACCTCTTTATCAGATGCTTTTAAGTGTTCAGAGTTGGTAATCTTTCTCTTTACATACCGAACATGAGGCAACTTCACATAAAAGCTACTACCAACATCTATCTGACTTTCAACATAAATTTCACCATGAAGCAAACTTACCAATTCTTTGGCAATGGACAATCCCAAACCGGTACCTTCAACTTGAGTTTTCAAGTTTGCAGAACGTTCAAAAGGAACAAACAATTTTTCCAAATCCTCTTCTGCTATCCCAATTCCGGTATCATGTATACCAATAATCACATTATCGTCAAGTTCTTCTGCCGTCTTTTCATATTTTGTTGTTATTGTGACAGAGCCGCCCTGTTTGTTGTATTTGATCGCATTGTTAAGAATATTAACTAATATCTGAACCAAACGTGTTTGTCGGCTTTTACAAAAAGTTCATCTTGATTCCGCGTTTCGTACTGAATGGTAACTTGTGGAAGAATAGTCAACGGATACACCAAATCCATAGCTTCCAAAATACTTTCATTTACATTGACCTCTTCTACACTCATGGAGAATTTTCCGGATTCGATTTTTGAAATATCCAAGACTTCATTGATTAGTTTAAGAAGATGTTTGCCACTGTTCATGATGTGTTCCACACCTTTACGTTGCGTTTCCGTGAGCGTACCCATAGAAAACAATTGTGCAAAACCCAAAATGGAATTCATGGGAGTCCGGAGTTCGTGACTCATCCTCGAAATAAATTCACTTTTTGCTCTGTTGGATTTTTCAGCCTCATCCCTTGCTATCTTCAATTCAGCCTCATTCCTTTTCCTGTTGATCATTTCACGCATCAGAAACTCGTTGGTCAACGACAGTTCAGATGTTCTCTCTGCCACTTTCTGCTCTAAGTTGACGTTTAATTCCTGAAGCCTCTCTTCAACTTTTTTTCTATCACTGATATCTTGAATAGTGGCAACATAATTAACAATTCTGTTGTTTTCATCAAAAACAGGATTAATAAACACTTGTTGCCAGTATAATTCTCCATTTTTACGTTTATCAACTCGTTCACCCGACCACACCCGTCCGGAATTTAAAATCTTCCAAAACTTTTTGTACTCATCTTCATTTGCTTTTGCTAATTTCAGCAATTTAAATTGTCTTCCTACTATTTCTTTGGCTGAATATCCAGATATTTCAACAAATGAATCATTCACAAACTCAATTTCAAAATCCAAATTGGTAATTAAAATCATATTCGGACTTTGTTCCACCACTTTAGACAATTTGTAAAGTTGTTTTTCTGCTAACTTTCGTTTTGTAACGTCTTCCTTAAGGGCTAAATAATTGACAATCTTTCCTTTTTCATTGAAAATAGGAGTTATCGTTGCTTCTTCCCAAAACAACTCACCATTTTTTTTCTTGTTAAGAAACTCACCTGACCAAACTTTACCCAACAAAAGAGTTTTCCATAAGTTGTCATAGTATTCCCGAGAATGTTCACCTGACTGTAAGATTCTCGGATTTTGCCCCTTAGCTTCTTCTTTGGTATAACCGGTAATTTCTGTAAATCTCTTGTTGGTATAAATAATATTGGCATCCACATCCGTAATCACTACCGATGCCGGACTTTGTTCAATGGCAACTTCATACTTTCTAAGTAAGTCTATTGACTTCTTCTGTTCCGTGATATCTGTAAATATAGCTATATAATGATTTTTTTCAGGAGAAAAGATATATAACCCATACCATTTCTTTAATGCTTGAACATAATATTCAAAGATATTTGAAGTATCACCGAGTAGAACTTCCTTATTTATTGCATCCCAAATAGGCGTATCTTTATCTATTCCCGGAACGGCTGCAACTAAAGATTTATTGATCAACTCCTTTCGTGATATCCCCGTTAGCTTTTCAAAAGTTTCATTCATTTCCAGGAAAACCAAATCTACCGGTTTTCCCATATCATCAAACACAGCTCGATAATAGGCAAAACCCGTAATCGGATTATCAAAGATCAATTGCCGATAATCTTTTTGCATACGATTGTGGTTTGCTTTTTAAGTTTTCGTACGTAACTATATTACAATTCTATACTGTCAAAAATATAAAAAACTCACTATTCATTTCACACTTTGACCTGTAGATGCACAAAAGTAAATAAAAGTTTGATATGAAAGAGTGTACTGTTATTCTTCTAATAAGATTTCCATAATTTCACAAGCAGCCTTTGCCACAGATGTTCCGGGTCCGAAAATAGCTGCAACACCGGCTTTGAAAAGGTAATCATAATCTTGTGCCGGAATCACGCCACCTGCAATCACTAAAATATCCTCTCTACCTAATTTCTTCAGTTCTTCAATAACCTGAGGAACCAATGTCTTGTGACCTGCTGCCAGGGATGATACACCCATGATATGCACATCATTTTCTACCGCTTGCTTGGCTGCTTCTGCCGGCGTTTGGAACAGAGGTCCCATGTCCACATCGAACCCGCAATCGGCATAACCGGTAGCTACTACTTTTGCACCCCTATCATGACCGTCTTGTCCCATCTTGGCAACCATGATGCGCGGTCTGCGACCTTCCTTTTTTGCGAATTGATCCGTCAACTCACATGCTTTTTGAAAGTCGGAATCTTTTTTAATTTCTGATGAATACACGCCTGAAATGGTTCTAATTGTTGCTTTATAACGTCCTACGACTGCTTCGCAGGCATCTGAAATTTCTCCCAAGCTGGCTCTTACCCTTGCTGCTTCAACGGATAATTCCAACAAATTACCTTTACCCGTTCTGGCACATTCGGTAATAGCCGCCAAAGCTTTTTGTACCGCTGCTTCGTCTCGATTAGCTCTCAAAGCTTTCAATCTTTCAATCTGTTGCGTACGTACGGCAGTATTGTCAACTTCCAATATATCAATAGGATCTTCTTTTTCTAAACGGTAATTATTCACACCTACTATCACCTGCTGAGCTGAGTCAATACGTGCTTGGGTACGCGCTGCAGCTTCTTCGATGCGCATCTTTGGAATGCCTGTCTCAATAGCTGCTGCCATACCACCCAATTTTTCAACTTCTTCGATTAACTCCCAGGCTCTTTCGGCAATTTCCTTGGTCAAGGATTCCACATAATAGGAACCTGCCCATGGGTCAACTTCTCTTGTAACCTCTGTCTCTTGCTGGATATAGATTTGCGTATTTCTTGCAATTCTTGCTGAGAAATCGGTAGGCAATGCGATCGCCTCATCCAAAGCATTGGTATGCAAAGATTGCGTATGCCCTAAGACCGCTGCCATCGCTTCTATACAGGTACGTCCCACATTATTAAAGGGATCTTGCTCGGTCAACGACCAGCCCGACGTTTGTGAGTGGGTACGCAATGCCAAAGACTTTGGATTTTTCGGATTGAATTGTTTAACGATTTTTGCCCAAAGCAAACGTGCAGCACGCATTTTGGCTATCTCCATAAAATGGTTCATACCGATTGCCCAAAAGAAAGACAAACGCGGCGCAAAAGTATCTATGTCCATTCCTGCATTGATACCGGCGCGTAAATACTCCAAACCATCGGCTAAGGTATATGCCAATTCAATATCGGCAGTAGCACCGGCTTCCTGCATGTGATATCCGGAAATGGAAATCGAGTTGAATTTGGGCATGTACTTGGAAGTATATTCAAAAATATCAGCGACGATCTTCATCGAGAATTTAGGTGGATAAATATAAGTGTTACGCACCATAAATTCTTTCAAAATGTCATTCTGGATGGTTCCTGCCATTTCTTCCAATTTGGCGCCTTGCTCCAGGCCGGCATTGATATAAAATGCCAAGATAGGTAACACCGCTCCGTTCATGGTCATGGACACCGACATTTTATTCAATGGAATGCCATCGAACAGCACTTTCATGTCTTCCACAGAACAGATGGACACTCCTGCTTTTCCGACATCTCCCACTACCCTTTCGTGGTCGGCATCGTAGCCGCGGTGCGTTGCCAGGTCGAAAGCGACCGACAATCCCTTTTGACCGGCAGCCAAGTTGCGACGATAAAAAGCATTGGATTCCTCTGCTGTCGAGAAACCGGCATATTGCCTAATGGTCCAAGGACGCATGGCATACATGGTGGAATAAGGACCTCTTAAGTAAGGAGGAATTCCGGCAGCATAATTCAGATGCTCCATACCTTCCAAATCTTCCTTTGTGTAATACGGCTTCACCGGAATTTGTTCCGGCGTTAACCAACTTGATTCCGGTTTTTCAACAGCTTTAAATGCTGTGAAATCTTTGATTTTAATTGATTTGAAATTTGGGTTCATTTTATTTTAACTAAGAACGAAAAACTAAAAACTAAGAACGATAAACGATGAACTAAAAACTAAGAACGAAGAGCGAAGAGCGAAGAGCGATGAACGACCACGTGACCCCGGAACTCATTAACTTCCCTAACTTCTTTAACTTCTATAACTTCCTAATTACCAGCTACTAACTACTAACTACCAGCTACTAACTACTAAAAATAACTTCGTCTTTGTTCTTTACTCTAAACTATCGGCACCACAATAAACACCATCACATCCCACACTGCGTGTGATATAATTAATGCTGTAATATTTTTTTTATTATAAATGAACAATAAGCCCCAAAAAGCTCCGCATACCAAAGCCGCCATGATCAACATGAAATTAAACGACCAAATATGCACGAAAGCATAAATGAGGGTGGTTGTAAAAAAAGCAATCCAATCGCCATATTTTACGCCTATGGCGCGTTGGATAAATCCTCTCCAAAAAATTTCCTCTGCAGGAGCTATCAATGCTATTAATAATATTCCTATCACATAAGGATTGGTTCCTGCTTTCAGGGTATAAATACTTCCAATCTGAGGTTTGGCAAAATCAAACCATGCTGTTGATAGGTAATTGCCAAGATAAAAAATACCGTAAAGAGCAGCCGCTGAAACTAATCCTAAAGTGACCTCCTTGACTGAAAAATTAAATTGATGCAAGAAGTCTTTCACAGATGCACAACTCATTCGTATCAACACCAATGCTGAAATGCTCATAGCCACCCAGAAATTAATCAAACTCGCCGTCCATGGCGAAAACATGAAAAACCACAGTGCAAATACGACGAGTATGGCTATTATGGTTCGTTTCATAAGAAATAAGCGATTACATTCAAAACAGTGAAAAGCATGGAAAATATCATCACCAACTGTGCTGACATACCATCCAAATCTTTTATGAGTTCAAGTGTCTCTGTTGTAGCTTTCATCATCAACTTAATATTTCTAATCGCAATCGGCAGAGATATCAAAGTAATTAACGTGATGGGATGAATCATGCCCAATACATTCATCAATATTATCATCAGATAGGCACCCAGGGCCAACACCACGTATTGAATCTTTGAGCCTGTGATGCCTAAGAGCATAGCCTGTGATTTGATACGTGCTTCTGCGTCATGTTTGATGTCACGTGTGTTATTGGCATGCAGAATATTAACTACCAACATAGCCACCGGCACATTCAGCAACAACACTTCCCACATCAGTTGAGAGGTCAACACATAAGCCGTACCCAAGCCAATCATGGGACCATAGAGAATAAATATCAACAAGTCGCCCAAAGCTCTGGCTTTTAAAAAGGAATAGCACAGGGCACCCAATACGCCTGTCAGACCAATCCACAACAATGCTGCTCCGGTGTGATAAGTCAACAAAAGACCTATCACCGAACCTATCGCTATAAGAATCAGTCCGTACCTGGTGTAAGTTCGCGGCTGAAAAACCCCTTGTACCAACAAACGTTCGGAGCCAAAAGATTCTTTCCTGTCAACCTGATTCTTAAAATCATAATAATCACTGATAAGATTTCCACCTGCGTGTAAAAACATAACCCCTATCAATGCCATCAGTCCAAACCACCAATTAATTTCCGCTGCTATAAAATACTGCTTGTAAAAAACATAGGAAATAGTCAGTATCACCGGCATAGTTGACGCAGGGAATGACCATGGGCGAACTGCCAATATCCAGTTTTTCAAAGAAGTCTTCATGCAAAAATTATTGATTATCGGAGATTTATATGTTTAACAACGCATTGAAGCTTTTTAAAGATTCCAACACATTGGTTCTCACATGTATAAAATGAACGATTCCTTGCGCTTTTAATTCATCCATACAAGCCGGTGCACCCGCCACCACTAAAATCTCCTGATTTTTTGTCAGCTCATAAGCCTGTGGTGCATATTCGGCATATTCATCGTCGCTGGAACACAATACAATAATATCGGCTTTAGCTTTACGAGCAGCAGCTACGCCCTCTTTTACGGAAGCAAATCCCAAATTATCAATAATTTCATATCCTGCGCAAGCAAAGAAATTAGATGAGAATTGAGCGCGAGCCAAACGCATGGCTAAGTTACCTATGGTCAGCATAAAGACCTTTGGACGTTTGGTTGCCGATTCAGTAGCAAAGCGCAATTTTTCAAATTCTTCCGCACCACGAACGATCTTTAATGTCTCTATATCACTTTCTTTTGAACATCCTTTAGATTTCTTCGCACATCCCTTATTCGAGATATCTCCTCCTAAGCCGGACACTTCATCAAAATTGGGGAACTGGTTGGTTCCCAACAACACCTCCCTACGGGAAGATATATTTTTTAACCGGTTCTCAGCCGTTGCTTTCAAATCTCTTTGTACCTTATTAGATATTACATTTGCCAGGAAACCGCCGTTTTCTTCTATCTCCAAAAACAGATTCCAGGCCTGCTGTGCAATTTCATTAGTCAGATTTTCAATATAATAAGAACCTGCTCCCGGGTCAACAATCTTATCAAAATTCGATTCTTCTTTCAGCAATAATTGTTGGTTGCGGGCTATTCTTTCGGAGAACTCGTCAGATTCCTTGTAAGGAGTATCGAAAGGCAATACCGTCATGGAATTTACGCCGCCCAAGGAAGCACTCATGGCTTCTGTTTGCGTACGTAGCATATTCACGTAGGGGTCAAAAATTGTTTTATTGAAAGACGAAGTTTCCGCATGCATCCGAATCTTCATGGCACAATAGCAAATACCATCTACTGTTTCCGGGCAATCCGGTCGCCTGCAGACAGGTGCATAAGCTTTCACGATCAAAGCCCACAACCATTTAGCAGCACGGAATTTTGCAATTTCCATAAAGTAATTGCTACCCACACCGAAATTGAATTTGATTTTTTTGGCAGCCATCTGAGTGTCTACGCCCTTTTCAATCATCATGGACAGGTACTGATTTCCCCAGGCCAATGCATAACCTAACTCTTGAGCTACATATGCACCGGCATTGCTCAGACTGATGGCATTTACACCAACGACACGGTAGAATGGCAATTTAGCCGAAGCTGTAGCAACTGCTTCCAGCATCACAGACATCTCTTCAGCAGTGTACTTCTTACCACAAGATAACATGTTGTTGATGGGGTCAAAATTCACTGACCCGTGTAGTTCCAACACATTGTATTGCTTTTGTTCAAAATACTCTATTAAAAGATTAACCAGCTCAACTGTTTTGTTAGAACAAGTTTTGAAGTTCAACTCCAGTTTATTAGCCGGTATTTTGTCCAAAAGTTTTGTAATAAATTCAAGAGAAAGATTTTCTTTTTTACAGATGGTGAAATAGAAAGAGTTAACCCCTTTGTCAAGCAATTCGACTGCTTTTTTATTGGCAGCAGCCACCTCTTTCACCACTATATCCTGACGAACAAACCAATTGTTATCGGATTTGGTTCCACGTACATATGGGAACTTTCCCGGCTCAGCCTCGGTTGTTGTCAATCCCTTAATGTCTTCTGCACGATAAAAGGGTTTTACATTAAAACCCTCATTGGTTTTCCATAATAATTTTTTATCAAAATCGGCTCCTTTCAAATCAGCCTTTATTACTTCCATCCATTCTTCAGTAGTAACTTTCTGAAAATCAACCAACAAGTTCAATTTATTCTTTAACATGATATCTATTTAAATGTGTTCTAAAAAAAACGGTTACAAAAGTACAAAATATTTAGCATCCGGCAATTTTTGGTTCTGAGTTCTGAGTTTTGAGTTTTGAGTGCTAAGTTCCGGGGTGCGTGTCATATTTTTTCCATGATTGCAGATAATTTTTTCAAATACTCATGCGCCGTTAAATCGATTTTGGTAGGTACGACTGAAATATAGCCATGCTCCAATGCCCATTCATCCGTATCTTTACTATCCGGTTCATGGTTTACAAAATATCCGGTCAGCCAATAATAACTTTTTCCACGTGGATCCACGGCAGGTGCAAATTCCTGTGACCAATATCCTTTGCACTGGCGGCACACCCTGACACCTTTGATGTTTGACTCAGGGGCATTGACATTTAAACAGACACCTTCCGGCAAGCCATTCTCCAAAACTTGTTTGGCAATTTTTACTATAAAGGGTTCAAATTCTGAAAAATCGGCATCAGGATGAAAATTACAAAGTGAAAATCCAATAGAAGGAATAGAGCATTCACAACCCTCTAAAGCAGCACCCATGGTGCCGGAGTAAATAACATTGATAGCAGCATTAGAACCGTGATTGATACCGGCGACCAATAAATCGGGTTTCCGGTCTAACACCTCATTGAGGGCAAGTTTTACACAATCTGTGGGTGTTCCGTTGGATGAGTAACGTGCCAATCCCTCCCTCTCCTCAAGTTTTTTGTAACGAATGGGCTTATAAACTGTCAATGCATTTGACTGTCCCGAGCGGGGTCCGTCAGGCGACACCACAACCACATCACCCAACTGCATCATCAATTTGGTTAAAACACGAATACCCTTGGCATCATCGCCATCATCATTGGTAATCAAAATCAACGGTCTCTTTTCTGACATAAATTTATTTAATTTTTAATTTTCGAATGGTAAGATATAAAAATAACGTGCATACAACTATGAAGTAAAGCAGGTCAGTACTGTCTAATACACCTCTGCTGATGGATTTGTAATGAAAATGCATTCCCAGACTTTCAACAGCATGAATATTGGCACCCGAATAGAAAAACATAGCAATTAAATCGAATCCGTAATATAGAAAAAATGACATACCGAATGCTATGATAAATGCCAGGACTTGACTTTTAGACAAAGAGGAAGCAAAAATACCAATGGCCAAGTAAACCGCAGCCAACAGCAACAAGCCTGTAAAAGAGCCCCAAAATGCACCCAAATCCACATTGCCAACCGGTTCTGCAATATAATAAACTGAAATCAGAAATATCAAAGTCGGTAATAATGCCATTAGAACCAATAACCAGGATGCTACATACTTAGCCAATACTATTTTGGTTACTCCCACCGGTTTACTGATCATCAAATCCCAGGTCTGCTCCATTTTTTCCTCAGCAATAGCCTTCATGGTGATAGCAGGGCACAAAAACAAAAATAACCAGGGAGCTAACTCAAACAAGCCATTCAACTGTGCATATCCGCTGTCAATGATGTTGTATGTACCGGGTATTACCCACAACATCAGCCCCGTAGCCAGCAAGAAAACTCCAATGACCAAATATCCGGTCACGGAGCTGAAAAATGATGATATTTCTTTTTTGAGTATGGAGGAAAACATAAAAATGGAAGTTAAAGAAGTTAAAGAAGTTATAGAAGTTACGGGTTACGGGGTGACGAGTTCAGTTTTTAGTTTTTAGTTTTTAGTTTTTCGTTCATCGTTCTTCACTCTTCGTTCTTAGTTATTCGTTCTTCGTTCTCAAAACGCCTCAACTCCATCTTTTCCCCATCAAATATCCCATAGGAAAAAATCTTAATAAAATCTCCAAGGATGGTTAGATTAGCACCATTGGATAATGTCCTGTTCACATCCACATGTCTGTGTCCAAACACAAAGAAGTCAATGGGAGGCGTGGATTGGTAATTTTCAGCAAATCTGAGATACGGAAGTTCCTCCCAAATTGCCGGTTTGGAAAAACAGTTTTTACGGTCATCGTATAGTCTGTTACGATTGTGTTTCGACCAGTTATAACCGAAATGTTGTCCTAAATAAGGAGGCAACAATGAAAAAAGTTGCTGGGCAATTTTAGAATGAAAAACAGACCTTAAAATTCTAAAGCTTTTACCTGAATCCACGAAATTATCCCCATGTGTCATGAAGAACCACTTGCCATGATGTTCAACAATGAGTGGCTCATGATGTACTTGCAATCCTATTTCTTGCTCCAAATAACCAAAAGTCCACAAATCATGATTGCCGATAAAAAAATGTACTTCAATACCTGCATCTGTAATTTCAGCCAACTTGCCTAATAATCGTACAAATCCTTTGGGCACCACCGTTCTGTATTCAAACCAAAAATCAAAGATATCACCCAACAGGTAAATGCATGTTGCATCCTTTTTAACCATATCAAGCCATCTCACCACTTTCAATTCGTGAGAGCGAGGGTCTTTGTTCAATCTTGAGCCTAAATGGGCATCAGCAAGAAAATATATCATAAAAATCCAAGTTCTAATTGTGCTTCCTCCGACATCATGCTCTTATCCCAAATCGGATCAAACACAACGTTAATATCCACGCTTTTTACGCCTTCTACGCTGCTCACTTTCATGTGTACATCTTCTACGATAAAATCAACAGCAGGGCAGTTTGGAGAGGTCAAAGTCATATCAATTTCCAAATGACCGTTTTCCTGCAAGTCAATTTTATATATCAGTCCCAGATCGTAGATATTAACAGGTGTCTCGGGATCATAGACTGTCTTAAGCATCTTGACGATATTCTCTTCAACGGTCAGAAATTCGTTTGTATTATCCATATTGTACGTTTTACGTTTCAATTTCAAAACGACAAATATACGTAATAGTTTATATTTATATTGATAACAAAGCGTCAAATTCAGGAATAGACGGAATGAGTTTTCCGTTATCTATCACAACCGTATCAACCCGCGCCTTGATACATAGTTTTTCGTCTTCTTTTCTTACAATTTGTTGATGAAAAACATATTTATATCCTTCTTTGCGTACATTGAGTCTGACAATAAATTTATCACCGGGCCGCAAAGGAGTTTTGTATGCTATGTCAACCCGTGCCACTACGGCATCCAGACCCTTGTTGTGTAATTCCGAAAAACTGACTTGGTGAGCTGTCAGAAATTCATGACGGGCATGTTCTAAGTAGTTTTGGTACACCGAATTGTTCACGATTCCTTGTAAATCACATTCATAATCGCGGACTTTCATTTCAATTTCAAAAGGATATTCCATAAATCTATTTTTTACGAATTAAAGTTAAGCCGTCACGCAAAGGTAATATCAACTTTTCGATGCGCGTATCCCGGGCTATATTTTCGTTAAACGCCAATATGGCTGCTGTTTGTTTATCCCGCTTACCATTTTCTTCCTCCAATACCTTATCATTCCATAAGGTGTTGTCAATCAGCATAAATCCACCTGACCGCAGTTTAGGGAACACAGCATCATAATAAGTTTGATATTCCCTTTTGTCAGCATCGATAAAAATAAGATCAAAAGTGTGGTGCAAATCGTCAATTATATCTTTTGCATCTCCTATATGAAGTTCAATTTGCTCATTATAGGGTGATTTCTCAAAATTCTTACGAATAAAATCTTCCAACTCATCATCACATTCAATGGTGTGTAATTTACCTTTTGCTGATAGTCCTTCTGCCAAACACAGGGCAGAATAACCGGTAAAGGTTCCTATTTCGAGGATGACATCCGGCTGAATCATTTTGCTGAACATAGCCAACACCCGTCCTTGCAAATGACCCGATAACATCCTCGGATTGAGGATTTTTTGGTGGGTTTTACGATTGATGGCTGATAAATAATCCGGTTCAGCATCACCATGCATCAATATGTAATCTTCCACATTCATGTACTAATAATAGGTTAGAGTGGATAAATTATCTTCATCAAATACCTCACAAGCAATCTCTTGCAGTTTTTCGGCAGTAATTGATTGAACAGAATCATTGATTTTATCCAGACTATCCACTTTTCCGTAGCGCAACAAACTCTTCCCTAAATTGATAGCCTGATTTTCTTTGTGTTCCATCATAATCGCCAACTGTCCGATAATCTGAACTTTATATTTTTTCAGTTGATGCTCGGAAATTTTTTCATCCCGGAGTTTCCGAAGTACCTGTTTCGCAAGTTTCTCGCATTTCTTGAAGTTTTCTTCATCACATCCGAAATAAACAGACCATATCCCGGTATCCGTCATAGGCTGATATACAGAATCAACGTTATAAGCTAAGCCATGTTTTTCCCGCAAAGAAAGATTCAGCAGACTGCTCATGCATGGACCGCCTACAATATTGTTCAACAGATACAGTCCTATCCTGTTGGGATGGTGAATATCATAAACCCTATTACCAAGCATGTGATGCAACTGATGGGTTTCTTTGTTAAAAGCCTTGTGTTTAGGAATATACGCAGATGGGGAGGATCTCACGTAACCGTTTTTACGATTTGCGGCATCCATCAAGTACTTCTCCGCCCATTTTATCAGTTTAGTTTCTTTGACATTTCCCAAGACAAAAAAAACCATTTCCTGTGGCAGATAAAACTTTTGTACAAATTGCCTGATATCTTCTGCTTGATATTTTTCCAATAATTCAGGTTTACCTAAAATATTATGTCCAATGGGATAATCAAAAACTATATCCTCAAAATCATCAAAGATCAATTCGGAAGGATTGTCGTTATAAGATTGAATTTCATCCAGAATAACCGTTTTCTCTTTGTCTATCTCCTTTTGAGGAAAAGTAGAATGAAAGACAATATCCCCAATCAGTTCCACGGCTTTTTCCATGTGTTCGTTCAAGATAGCGGCATAAATCACGGTCTCTTCTTTTGCAGTGAAAGCATTCAACTCACCTCCAACGCTTTCAAGTCTGTTGATGATATGCCCGGAGCGCCTCTTGCTGGTCCCTTTGAAAAGCAGATGTTCAACAAAATGAGCCAATCCTTGCTGGTTCTCCTGTTCATCGCGTGAACCCACATTGATTACCATACCACAGTAAGTTACCGGCATGTTGTCCGGCTTATAAATTAGCCTTAAGCCATTTGGTAACGTATGTAAATGATATTCCATGCTCAAATCCTTTTGTCTTTAACCCCTAAATCGAAACGCAAAAATACAAAATAAAGCCTGATAAAATAATATTTTCAAAAAAGTTACAAATGGTTTTAAACCTTTCCGTTTTTAAATAGTCATAAAAGTTATTTACATTGTTTTATCTTATTTTTTTTAAAAAAAAGTCATTATCATTATGTATGAAACTTTCTCTTTTCTTTATTTACAAAGGCCCCCAAATTTTAAAAAAAATTAAAAAAATTTGCATATATAGTGAACAATTACAATCTTTATCGCCGTAAATTTGTTTTAACAAATGGTTAATTTTATTTTTTATAATTTCTAAAAAAAGAAATGCATGGGAAACAATAAATTTAAAAAAGTGTATTTATCCCTGTGTCTGTTGATCTCAAGTACTTTCATTTTTTCTCAACAGGTGATAAAAGGAAAGGTATTGGACGATAGAACGGGGGACCCACTGATAGGGGTTACTGTCACCATTCAAGGTACCAATTCGGGAACCATCACCGACTTTAATGGTGATTTTCAGCTTAGAATTTCGGAGCCTGTGGTATTGCAATTTAGCTATGTTGGGTATGTGCAACATGAGGAACGTGTCAGCCCACAGTCACCCACTCTCAATGTGAGGATGCGTGAAGACACACGTGAATTGGATGAAGTGCTCGTTGTGGGTTATGGCACTCAAGCTAAGGCTTCCAGTGTGGCTTCCATTGTACAGACAAAAGGAGAAGATTTACTTAAAGTAGGTAATCTTAATTCTTTGTCTGAATCTCTACAAGGGAAACTAAACGGCGTTATTACAATTAATAATAATGCAAAGCCCGGTGCAAATACTGCTGACATCTACATTCGTGGAAAAGCAACCTGGGGTAACACTTCTCCTTTAACTTTAGTTGATGGGATAGAGAGAAATTTCAATGACATTGACATCAATGAAATTGAGACTATTTCTGTATTAAAAGATGCTTCAGCTACAGCGGTATATGGTGTAAAAGGTGCAAATGGTGTCATATTGGTCACTACCCGCAGAGGAGAAAATTTAAAACCAACGGTAAGATTTTCCTCGAATCTTGGTGTGAAACAATTTACCACCAATGTGAAATTTGCTGACTATTTAACCTCTATTGATGCCTACAACCGTGCTGCTGCGAATGAAAAAGATTGGTCAAAACAAATTCCTCAGTCAACCATTGATGCTTGGAAAAATGCTTATGCTACCGGAAATTACGGGCCTTACAATGATGTTTTTCCTGAAGTTGATTGGTTTAAAGAACTGGTGCGTGATTTTGGGTTTAGTCAAAACTATAATATCAATGTGAGTGGTGGTGATAATTTTGTTTCTTATTTTGTTTCAATAGGATATCAAGAAGACGGAGACAACTATAAAATTCAAAAACAAAAAGATTTTGACCCTCGCTATTGGTATCGTCGTTATAATTGGCGATCAAATCTGGATTTTAACTTAACCAAAACCACTAAATTTTCTGTAAAAATAGCCGGCAAGATGGGATATCAAAACGAACCTACCGGCTCTAACGAAGTGCGCGAATTATTTACCCCCATATTACATGTAGCTACCAATGTATTCCCTGTTAAATACAGTGATGGCTCCTGGGGTGAGGGTAAACAGTTGGGCTACAATATTGTTGCAAACGTTTCAACACGTGGTCAGGAATTGAATAAGAGTTTTCAAGGCTGGTATGATTTCTCTTTGGTACAAAATTTAGATTTTATCACCAAAGGTTTATCCGCTAAAGGGCAGTTGGCTTATAACTCTTATGCTGATACCAGCACACGAATCAGGGCAGGTCAGATTTTTGGTGCCAATGATTTTGAGTCGCAGTCATATTCTATTTTCCGTGTATATCGTGAATATGATTACTCAAAACCTACTGTAAATCCGGATGGTTCCATATCATATCCGATGATAAATGAAATCATACACCCAAACGCTGATGCAGTTGGTGGATATCCTGTTGGAGTAAGTTACGATAGTTTCAGTAGTTACGGCAGACAATTGTATTATGAATTGTCGTTAGATTACAAACGTAGCTTTGGTAATCATAACTTAACGGCATTAGCACTATTTAACAGACGAATAAACGATTCAGCCGGAAGTGGAGGCACTTTTTCATTCCCTTCTTATTCTGAGGATTGGGTAGGAAGAATAACCTATAATTATCTTGAAAGATACCTGACAGAAGTAAATATGGCATATACCGGGTCAGAAAAATTTGCACCCGGTAAACGTTTTGGTTTCTTTCCTTCCTTTTCTGCCGGATGGCGTATTTCTGAAGAACCGTTTGTTAAAGATTTAGCCGGCTCAGTACTATCCAATATGAAACTTAGATTTTCATATGGTGAAGTTGGTAATGACAGGGGTTCAGGAAGATTTAATTATGTACAACTATTTGATACCAACGGAACTATTAATTACGGATATTTGCAAAACATGGTATTTGGGCCCTTGTATTCTGAGGGAGCGATTGCCAATCCTAATTCAACATGGGAAACAGCTAAAAAACGTAATCTTGGTTTCGAGTTGGGGTTGTGGCATCAGTTAGACCTTAACATTGAACTATTTGACGAACATCGTACCGGTATGTTAATGACTCGAAATACTGTTCCATTCTGGATGGGTATTTCTTCCCTTCCTGCCGTAAATATGGGTGAAACGAAAAACCATGGTTTAGAAGTCAGCTTAGATTGGAAACGAAAAATCAACAATGATTTTTCCTATAATATAGGGGTTGATTTTACCACCAGTGAAAATCGGGTTATTTTTAGAGATGACCCATTTGATTTGGATGAACACTTGAAAGCTGCCGGGAAACCTATTGGTACGCAGAGTCGCTTCATAGCTGTTGGTAACTACAGTAGTATAGATGATATTTTTAATTATGCTCAAACTGCTATTTCCGGTATAGCAACAAATCAAGTTATACCCGGAGATCTGGCTTATATTGATTATAATGGTGATGGTATTATCAATGCCAATGACAATGTTGTAACCGAACAAATCAATTATCCCCTGACTACTTTCTCAATCAGAGGAGGATTCCGTTATAAAAATTGGAATTTAAGTCTTTTGATTTACACACCTCGTGGCATATATAAGAATCTTCCCGTGCAATATCTCTGGGACTTTCCTATGTCAAATGTCAAAGCTCAGCCAAACGTAAATGAGAGCTGGACACCTGACAAAGCTACTGATAAAGGTATTGTACGTCCCGGAGTGAGATTGAATAATGCTCAGAACAATGTGGAATCTACCTACAGATACCGTGATTATTCTTATGTGAGATTGAAAAATGTCGAACTGAATTATTCAGTACCAAAGCGACTTTTAAAGCAAATAAGCATTGAAAATTTACAATGGTATTTGAATGGAAACAATTTGCTAACTTTCAGCACCTTAGACAAAAGGATTGACCCTGAAACCGGAGGTGACGGATCTTATCCTATTGTAAGAACTTATACTACCGGAATTAGAGTAACATTTTAAGTCATAAATATTATGTGTAAAATGAAAAATAAGAAATTTATTATAGTAATACTTCAACTCATGTTAATTTTAACATTAGGAAGTTGTGAAAGTTTTCTTGACAAATCACCGGATTTGGGACTCTCTGAAAAAGATATATATAAAAATTATTTATCCATTACGGGTTATCTGGATTTTGCATATAGAGAATATATGCCTAATTATCTTGCCAGCGGTGACACAGATAATGGTAGAATTTACATTGGATCCATATCTGATGAGTTTTCAACAACATTTAACGGTGCAGCAGTTATTGATATACATGCAGGAAACTGGTTAAAAAAGAACGATAATAATACTACCGAAATTGGCAATACAGGTAAAACTCCTATTGGTGCCTCTGTTAAGGCTATTCGTGTTATGAATCGTATCATTCACAATATTGATCAGGTTGCTGATTTAACAAACGAAGAGTATGACAAAGTAATGGGACAAGCTCACTTTTACAGAGCCTGGTTCTATTTTATGTTGATCAATCGTCATGGTGGTATGCCAATTTTAGATAAGGTGTTCGCAGGAGACGGAGATGAGGATTTACCACGTGAAACTTACCGTAAATCAAGTGAATGGCTGGTTAGTGATCTGGATAAGGCTATTGAAATGTTACCTGAATATTGGGATGACAACAATACCGGCAGACCCACCAAAATGGCTGCTATGGCATTAAAAACTATGGCACAACTTTATGCTTCCAGTCCGCTCATGCAAAATGATCTTGATAAAACTGTTGTCATGGACTACGACAAGGAGATGGCAGCTGAAGCCGCAAAATCTGCTGAAGCTGTAGTAGCATACTTAAATAATTTTCCTGCTGAAGCTCCGCACCGCTACCGTTTAATGAGGGGTGATGAATATCAAAATATCTTTTATTTCAAACGAGGTGATGGTACTCCCTTTGTGCAAGATGAGTCCATATGGTATTGCAGAAGAGTGGTTGGAGACAAGTCCTTGACAATGCGTCGTTTCTGGCAGACCTTCTTTTTTGATACCTTCTCGGGTCCGGACGCAGCTTCCTGTTACATGCCAACACAAAATATGGCAAATATGTATGAGAAAAAAGGTGCAGATGGTATTTATTATCCCATAGATGATCCACGCGCAGGATTTGATCTGCAAGATCCCTTTAAAGATAGAGACCCACGTTTTAATAATAATTTTATTGTTCCGGGTCAACCTTGGGGTAAATGGGAAGGAAAGCCGATGTTTGTTACATTATTTAAGGACGGACACGGCTACAAAGATATTATTAACAATTCAAACTCTAACCAACGTGGACAAACAGGATATTTGTTGAAAAAATTCCAATGGGAAGAAGCTGTTTTTGGCAGCAATAATGATAGAACAGGATATAATAAATATGATTTTCTTACTACTTATATCCGTGTGGCACAGGTATATTTAGACTATGCAGAAGCTTCTTTTGAAGCCACGGGGAGTGCTACGTCTAAAGTTCCGGGATGTTCCTTGTCCGCAGTAGAAGCTCTGAATATAGTCAGAAACCGTGTTGGAGTTACTGATGTTGCCAGTGATATTGTTGCAAATCCGGTAAAATTCAGGGAAACATTGAGACGCGAACGTTCTGTAGAACTTATGTTTGAAAATAATCACAGATGGAATGACATCAGAAGATGGATGATTGCTCATCAATTGTTTGAAAACCCGAATTGTATAAAGGGATTATTAGCAATACCCAACAACATAGGTTCAGCCGAAGTTCCAACTTTGCCTACCAATTCAACCGACCCTACAATTGCTAATATTACTTATGATTATGAAGAGTACACCGTAGTCCCTGAAGTAAGAGTGTTTGACATGAAAAACTATTGGTATCCTTTTACAATCAATAATGTGGCATCCATGAAAAATCTCAAACAAAATCCAGGGTGGTAATGTTAAATTATTTAATACAAAAACAACAATGAATATACGCAGAAATAAAACTATTAAATTAATACCGCTCTTTTTAGCGTTGTTTTGCTATTCACTTAATGGACAAACAATAGAAAATTCTTTACCGGGATTTTCCCGTCCTGACGGTGGATTTACGACCATTGAAGAAATGGTCGGTGCTAATGAATTGATTGATGGAGATCAATTGGTGAGCTACCCCGATGCTCTTCTTAGTAATAGTTTGCAAGGAAAGTTGGGAGGATTAATTGTTCGCATGACAAATAACGGACTCAGTAAT
>Ga0116172_10000998_pt1 | contig 26559 bp, 24 predicted proteins | sample AD_UKC083_MetaG_FD_89799 | JGI IMG/M metagenome (GOLD analysis project Ga0116172, IMG submission 89799) | Active sludge microbial communities of municipal wastewater-treating anaerobic digesters from USA - AD_UKC083_MetaG | ecosystem: Engineered > Bioreactor > Anaerobic > Digestate | place: USA... | reverse complement strand
CCGGACTGGCCGGCTGGGCCCAACTCAAAGGACCGGCCTACGGCGGCTCGCAGGAAGAATCGCTGGAAAAATTAAAATACGATTTATATTATATCAAAAACCGCTCGCTGATTTTAGATTTAAGCATCATGCTCAAAACCATCAAGGTGGTGTTAAGCGGTAAGGGGCAATAAAAATCTAAAAAAATAACCGAAATGAATCAAATAAAAAAAATAAAAATTAAGGCATATCGTTTTTTACGTTGGACAGAAAAATGGACTAAAACCGACATGGTTTATCTTACTAGAGGTGGTTTTTGGCTAACCATGGGTCAAGTAATATCATCTCTTTCAGCATTAATTCTTTCTATTACTTTTGCAAATTTAATCCCCAAAGAAGTTTATGGTAATTATAAATATATCTTATCTATTGTCAGTATACTGACAATAACTACAATGGGCGAAATAAACACCGCTTTAACTAGAGCGATAGCTATGGGGTATAAGGGGTCCCTAACATACCCAATGAAAGTAAAAATAAAGTGGGGTCTATTGGGTGGATTATCCAGTGTTATTATTGCCCTATACTATTTCATTAATGGGAATATTTCTTTAACTATATCATTTTTAATTTGTGCTATCTTTTTGCCAATCATGGATCCATTGGCGATTTACAATTCTTTTTTAAGTGGTAAAAAACTTTTTAAAATCTATGCCAAATATAATATTATTAGTAAAATTTTTTCTACCCTTATAACAATTGCGGTACTTTTTTCCACAAAAAATTTATTACTTATAATTTTTTCCTATTTTGCACTAAATACCACAATAAGGGCGTTAATACTATATATTGTTTTAAAAAAATATGAATTCTCCCAAGAAAAAGACAAGGAAATAATATCTTACGGCAAACACTTGACTGTTATGGGTATAATCAGCGCTTTAGCCGGACAACTAGATAAGATTATTACCTATCACTACTTGGGAGCTATGGAATTAGCTATTTATTCTTTCGCTATCGCTATGCCAGAACAAATAAAAAGTATATTTAAAAATATAAATACACTTGCTTTTCCAAAATTTTCAGCACAGGAAGAAAAAACGGGTGATAAAAATTTCTTTAAAAAATTTGGTAAATACATTCTTGTAACTTTATTTATATTTATTGCCTATGTAATAGTCGCTCCCTGGATATATAAAACATTCTTTCCCCAATATATTGATGCTGTAATTTATTCACAAATTTTTGCTTTATCCCTGCTAACCTTTCCTAGTGGATTACTTATAGTAAAACTTCAATCCAAGAAAGAAAAAAATAAATTATACAAATTTAATTTATCAATATCAATAATACAAATTATATTGTTATTTTTATTCTTAAAACTATGGGGACTTATGGGTATAATAATAGCTAGGGTCTCAATAAAATTTATTTTTACTATATATGCAATCAAACTCACTACCAAAAATTAATTATTTTATTTAATCTAATAAATTATATAGCCTTTTAATAAAAAATTCATATTCCTTTAAAAGAAGAACAATGGCCTTTTGATAATTATACAATCTTAATAATTAAATTAAATAAAAGATTAAAAAAACAAGCACCATGCCTGTTTTTTTTAATAAATAAAAAATAACATTTAATGAAAGATGCTGATAACTGTCAGAATTAATATTTTGCATTTTTACTTTAACCTCACCCCCGGATAATGCATTAGTTACCTTAATTTTAATATCATCTATTTTTTCAATATTTTTTATTTTTATAAAAAATCGATTATTTTTGGGAAGATAATTAATGACACCAACCGCTGAAGAATTACTAATATCTCTTTTGGCACTTAAAACCTGATCAGATAAAATAGCAACAGATTTATTACCAGTTAATATTTGAGAAGTTGCTACTAATTGATCGCTAAATCCAAAATCACCACTATTATCAATATCAGAATAAATCTCAAAATTAATAGGATTTTCAGAACCTTCAATCACCACCTCATTTAAATAAATTTCCGCTGGCTTATCGTTGATAATATCAAAATAAGCCGGCACGCTGTTTCGCCAATATACAACCACGAAGCACGGGCATCATTTAAAATATTTTTAATATTTTCAAAATTAATATCCCATGATTTCTTGGAATTAGCCCAATGATTACTGACATAACCGCGATAATTAACTTTCACTTTATATTTTTTCCTTGATAAATAAATATCGCTGGAACAGATTGACGATACTTATCAATCAAACGATTACTACAGTAAGCTTCCGGTAAATTTTTATTTAAAAAATCTAAATCTTCACTCTCTATTTTCAATTCGTAAATATGTCTTTTCTAGTAATTACTGAAAAACGATTAAATTTATCAACAATAACATATTCAACTGAAAAATAATATGACAACACATTACCCACTTCTAAAATATTAACATTAATATTACAATTAATTTCTTTTTTAATAATCGGCATTTCAACTGTCCTTTCGTTTATAAAATATTTTTTTATAAAATCCAATTATAAAATATTTAAATGCTTTAAATAAAAACTTCGCTCTAAAAAAAATCCTTTTTCTTGAATAACGAAAAAAAACAAAAGCCCACAAATATCTAAAACCAACAATATGATATCGATTTATTTTTCCCGTATCCAATAATCCTAAACCAAACTCTGATTTCGACTGAACATTTATTTTATCATCATAATTTTTATTACGGTTTCCAAATAATTTCTTTTCTTGAGCTATTTTGGCAATTTTTGTCCCTGGATATGGTATTAAAGTATAATACGAAGTGCTATTGGGTTTGGCCATGAAATTAATCCAGAAGGTAGCCAAAGCATCCAAAAAACTCTCTTCTGGTATTCCAACCATATTATAAGATTTAGAAACAATACCTAAATTTCGAACAGCCCTAAAAGCATCTATAATTAATTGATTAGACATACCTCTATCTAATATATTTCTCCTGATATAATCACTACCACTTTCTATTCCCATCCAGATAGAATTTAAACCACAATCTTTTAATTTTTTCAATAAATCAATATTGGGAACAATAACCTCAGGCCTAGCAGTACAACCAAACGGAAGATTAATTTTTTCTTTATAAAGTATACAGAAATTACTAATCCAATTAGCATCTATTAAAAAAATGTCATCCGCAAAACTAAAACTATTGATTCCAATTGATTTTAAATAAGCACATTCATCTATAACAGACTGAACTGATCGTCTACGATATCTAAATCCATCTATTTTGTGTAAAACACTATTATAACAATGAGCACATTGATAAGGACACCCTCTCGATGAAATAATACCCACATTTTTTAACCCCTTATCATACTCTAAAAGATCCCATGCTGGCATCCCTACTTCATCTAAATTATTAATAAATTTTGGCGGTAAATAAGAATCAGCATTGTGCGATGATGGATTATTTATATCTCGATAAATCAACCCTGGAATTTCTAAAAAATTATATTTTTTTTCTTCTATTTCTTTTAATAAAAGGCTAAATGAAATTTCTGCCTCTGAAATACAAATAAAATCAACTTGTTTGTTTTCCATCACATCTCCTGGACAAGATGTAGCATGGATTCCACCAAAAACAATTGGGATATTATAATTTTCTTTAATTTTTTTAGCCAAATTAATACAGTCTGGGAATTGAGCTGATGTACTAGAAAATCCAACTAATTCATAATTGGAAACAGAATTTAATATTTCATCATCATTATGAAAAGACATGGATAATACAGCCACTTCATGATCATTGCGAATATATTGTAATAAAAAACCTAAACCAACATTTACTTGACCCTTATCTTTATTACCATCAATAATAAGAACTTTCATTTTTTATATTACAAATAATTAAATATTCTTTTGGCAACTTGGTTATCCCATAAAGGAATGTGTTTAGATTTAAAATCATTTCTCTGAAGATGAGATATTACTCCAACCACTGATTCAAATTCAAGTGAAAACAACTTATTAGAACCCAAATCTATAGTAATGGGTCTCTCTGTATTATCTCTTAATGTTGCACAGGGTATACCCAAATGAGTGGTTTCCTCCTGAATACCACCAGAATCAGTAATTACACCATTACTCTCAATTACAATCTTCATAAACTCAAAATAACCCAAGGGATCAATAACCTGAAAACATTCTAAATATTTTGCAAACCCATATGATTCAATTTTTTTCTTAGTCCCTGGATGCATTGGGAAAATCAATTTTGAATATTTACTAATTTCTTTCAAAATATCTAAAATCTTTTTTAAATTTTTAGGATCATCTGTATTTTCTTGACGATGTATAGTAACCACTAAATAATTCTTAGAATTAACATCTAGTTTCTCTAAAATATTAGAACAATTAATTTTATCCCTAAAAATTTCGATGCTCTCAATCATTATATTACCAACAAATTTAATTTTGCTCTCATTAATCCCTTCTTTCTTTAGGTTTTCAACACCTGATGGCTCAGTAACAAAAAGTAAATCAGAAAGATGATCAACAATAACTCTGTTAATTTCCTCTGGCATTCTACGATCATGACTCCTTAAACCAGCCTCCACATGAACCAATGACAGGTTATTTTTAGCTGATGCAATACCAGCCGCCAAGGTTGAATTAACATCTCCAAAAGTAACAACTCTATCAAATTTATTTTTACTAAAATAATTTTTTAAAGCATTAAATGTTTTACCAATTTTTTCACTATGCATCTCTCCCCTTATATCAAACATAACATCGGGCTTAGGAATTTCCATTTCATCAAAAAATATCTTTGACATGTTTTCGTCAAAGTGTTGCCCAGTATGTATTAAAGTAAAATTATAATCAGGGTGTTTTTTAGCTTCTTTAAAAAAAGGAGCAGCTTTAACAAAATTGGGTCTCGCTCCTAAGATTACAGCTATGTTTTTCATTTATTTTAAATTATAATAACCTATCATCCAATCAATAGTTTTTTTAACTCCCTCTTCCATGGAAACTGTCAATTTATGATCTAGATCACGAACTGCCTTACTAACATCAACTCTTTTAGATTTGGTAGTTAAAATTTCAGAATCTTTATAAGTAATCAGAGATTGACCAGCACCAACATAATCCCAAATTATTTTAACTAGTGTTTCTATATCATGGTATTCCAATCCACCGATGTTATACACCTCTCCAGACTTAAAATTATTAATAATATTACACAATGTCCTACAAGTATCCTCTAAATAAGTTGACGTTCTAAAATGGCCTTTATAAACCGTGACTGGCAAATTATTTAGAGCATGATAACAAAATTTACAATTAACACTTCGATATGGATGATACCATTCACCCGGACCATAAGTATTAAACAGACGAACAATTACTGTTTCTGTTTTGTGTTGAATAATTGAATTTCTAATTTGCATTTCGTTAACCCACTTACTCATGGCATAATCATTCATTTGTTTAATCTCTATTTTATCCATAACATCCTCAACCATAACATCATCACAATCACCATAAACCTCAGAGGAAGAAAAGTGAATCATTTTAAACTTATATTTTTCCTGTAATCTAATCATGTTTTTAGTGCCTATCACATTAGATCTCCATAGTTGCTCATAAAAATCTTCTCCGTTCCAACGACCAAACTCAGCAGCGGTGTTATAAACAAATTCAAATGGTCCATATTTTTCAAAAACTCTTTCAATCTGACGAAAATCAGAAATATCACAACGCGAATAATTCGCCCTTGTTTTAGACATTTCATGTTCCCAACCCGTTTCTCCAAATTCATGTCTTAAGTCAATACCAAAAACATCATGACCACCTTCATTAAGCATTTTTGTAAGATATGATCCAATTACCCCATTACTTCCTGTAATTAAAATTTTTGCCATAAAATATAAAATTAATTTAATTTATTTTTTTATTGCCCTTACTACCAAATGACGACCATAGGGTAATCTTGTTTTAGATAATTTATTTTCTAAAATAATTACTGCTTTTCTACTCCAATTAAAATGGAGTAGTACTTTCATTAAAAATTTTATTCCCCAGCAGTCAAGAAAAGATATGGAACCCACATACTGAATTTTAAGATTATTTTTCTCCAACCAATTAACTAAATTTTTCTTATTAAATTCTCTAACATGAGCATCTTTATGTTTATTAATCGCCTCTAAACTGAAATCATCCAATGGAGTGAACTTTCTAATTTTCAAAAAACGCATAATCCTTCCCCAAATAGTGCCGTCTGAATTCAAATTGGGAACAGTTATAATTAATACACCCAAAGGCTTTAATACCCTTAATAATTCTAAAAGAGCCTCCTGTTTATCTGAAACATGTTCCAAAACCTCAGCACATATTATTTTGTCAAAAAAATTATCATTAAAATCCAATGATTCAACTTCTAATCTGGAAAAATAAAGATTAGAAGCTCCAATAATATCCTTATGACTATTTGCCTGATTTATAAAATTATCTGAAATATCAGTCCCATAACCATTTTTTATCTTATCAAAAATTTGAAAAAGCTGTCTACCCGAAGCACATCCCGCATCTAAAACAACATCATTACCACTGGGAGTCAAAAGTCTATAAATTTCTCTTTCTCTTAAATAATTAGTCAATCCCACTCTATGATTGGGTTTAAATTTATAATTCAAATAACTAAGAGCTTTACCAGCTGCAAATTCATCCCACATTTTATTGTATTCACTTTTATAATTATCCATATAATTACAATTTGAAAAAACTTTCATTTATCTTTTTGCCTAAAACATCCCAAGTCAAATTATTTCTAACAAAGTATCTTCCATTAGCTCCAATGCGTTTTCTGCCCTCAGTACCAAAAGAATTTAATTTGATAATAATATTCTCTAATTCTTTTCTTATATCTTTGTGATCAATTATAAAACAACAATCCCTGCCCCTTAATAATTCCTCTACCGGTCCCACATTAGTAACAACAGTAACTATACCGGTAGATAGATATTCCGTTAGCTTAGATGGAAAGGCATATTCAGTCATTTTTAAGCTTGGGCGAGGAATAACTAGGATATTAGATTGCGAAATTATCTTACCAACTAAACTATGCTTCACATTAAAATTAACTAAAGAAACATCTCTAAGATCATAAGTATTTAACAATTTATAAAAATCATCTTCATTTCCACTAATTATCAAATTTAATTTAAAATCAACTGATTTATCTTTCTTAAACTTACTGGCAACAGCTAATAAATATTCCAACCCTTGATATGTTCGTGAATTACCCATATATCCGATAATTAAATTATCATCTTTATTATCTACTTTATCTGAAAATATTTCCAAATCCGCCCCTCCATATATAACTTTAATATTTTTATTACTACTTTTATAGTATTCCTTCAATTTTTCTGATACAACAAAAACTAAATCAAAAAATAATAAATAAATTCTATTTTCAATTTCTTTCAATATTTTATAAATAAATCCTATTCTCTTATAATAATACCATTCTTCAAAATAAAGACCGTGCAAGTCAACGGCTATCTTGGAACCAGTTAAAATTTTTAAAATAATGACCGGTAATAAGAGAAGTTCTGAAGTTATAAAAATTACATCTATTTTTTCTTTTTTAATTAAATCAGTTAGATAAAATAAAGTCTTTATTTTAGACAAGTGAGGATAAGAAAAAAATTTAACTCCATTTATCTTATCCATATTATCAGCACAAACAAATAAATTGTGTTTTTTGGTTATCTGCTTTAAAAAATTTTGTATTCTAATGGGCGTCCCCTTTAATGCGTCTTCTAATGGACCATTAGCAATAAAAAGTATATTTTTTTTCATAAAACTATAGATAATTTAAATAATCTACCCCTTCATTAAACAATAAATCTAAAATAGATAATCCAGGAATAAACTCTCCAAAAAGCTGATTATATTCTTTAGAGTGGTAATCTTGAAATTCAACATTTATATTTTCTTTTTGAAAAATTTCTAAATCCAAATATTTTTTACCAGACGGTCCAGAAAGATAGCTATCTGCCTTTAGGGATTTACAAATATCAAGCAAGAGATCGCTGGATTTCAAATCATGATTTATATCCATCTCAGAATCTCTTATCAATTTTGTTTTAATTCCAAGTTCCCTGCATATACTTTCAATAAAATATATATTTAAATCAGCAAGAGTAGCAAAGCTATCAATTTTTTTATTATAATAATTTTCCAAAAAACCAGAGTACTTATCCCAATAAGGCGATTTAGAATAATTATTTTTTATTGACTGCCAATGTTTATGAGCCCAGCTAGTATCTTCTGGCAATTTTACATCTTTTATCGGATTAAAACATTCTTTGCGTGATACAGGAATAGTTAAATAACACCACCCCTGGCTGGTCTTAATTTTATTACGATTGTGAAACCCATTTCTAGAATAAGTAGCCGAATCAAGAAAAACAAAAACATCTGAGTCTTTTATTTTATTAAAATAACCCATCCATGGTAAGTAATCAGGTTGATGGATTGAAACTTTCATTAATTATAATTTATCAATTAATCTTATTACCTCAAAAGTTTCAGCAAATTCTTCTTTTATCTCAGTACCCCTAACTAAAGCTAGACTTCTAATGTAATCTGGTGAAAAATAACTACGACCTTCTTTTTGACTCTTGTATTGCTCCAAAGCTTCGATTTTATTTTCAATATTTTTTTTTGTAACTACACTATACATATTGACATGATTTTTTATCCTATTCCAATCAAAACCATAGGATAATATATTACATTGCTTAAAGGCTCTAAAACTTTCTTTAGCTGCCACTCCATGATCTTGATGCATATCATCCATAGAAGTGGTGATAACTAAGTCTGGTTTTATCTCTCTAGTAAATTTACATAAAACATCCAAAATCTCCTGACGATCACGGGAAAAAACCCTATTTTCAAAATTCTCAATAAAAACATTATCTTCTTCAATACCAAGAACTTTTGCACTAGCTAAAACCTCTTTTTTAATGGTATCAGCATCAAATTTAGATGCCAATCCTTTTTGATTTAAAGAAAGAACTAAGCTAAAAATCTCCATTCCACTATCTGCCAACTTATTAACCGTAGCCCCACATCCAAACTCCATATCATCCGCATGAGCACTAATAACTAATATTTTTTTTATTGCTTTTATAAACATTTTTTCTATTATTTATTGATTAATTGTTTGATAAAATTTGAAATAATTATTCCTCTTTCTCTCCAGTCATATTTTCCTGCATCTTCAAAAGCATTGGAAACAATTTTCTCTCTAAGCTTAGTATTAGTCATAACTTTTTCTATAGCTCTAGCCCACACCCTAGGATCATCTTCCTGAATTAAAATAGCATTTTCATTGTCATGCAAAACCTCAGAGACCGGCTTGGTTTCTAGGGCTATTATGGGTCTCTTAGTAGAGAGATACTCAAACATTTTTGTCGGAGAGTCTCCTGGATCAGCCCCAGAATATGGAATAACTAAAACATCAAAACTCAATAAATAATCAGGCATTGCATTTCTTGATTGCCAAGGAAAAATCAGTACTCTATCAGAAATGTTGAGAGCTTTGGCTTTTTTGATTAAATTTCTACTATCATTGTTTTTATCTCCCACACCAACAAAAAAATATTCATTGGACAAATAAATTAAAGCTTCCATTATTATATCTACTCGGTATTGTTCATAGTTTCCAGTTAGACCCATGTTTCCTATATAACCAATTATCTTTTTATCTACTGGAATTTTTAGCTTCTCCCTTAATTTTTTTACATCTTTATTATGATCGTATTTTCCAACCTCGGAAGCAGCGCAAAAAGCCACTATTATATTATCATTTATTTCCAAATATATTTTTCTAAGCTCATTAGTAATTGCAATAACTCCATCTGATGATTTTACTGATAAATCAACGAGCTTCTGACCAATCTTATTTTTTATAGTCGCATGGCTTTCATAAAATAATTTTTTTTTCAATATGTATTTACCAAAAAGCGCAGCAGGCAAAATAAAATAGTCACGAAAATATATCACATCTATTTCCTTCCTTTTTCTAAAAAGTAATCTCATTAAAGATATATTGGCAAAAAATACACTAATTCTTTTTAAAAATATCCTTTTACTTGACCAAAAATAATTACTAAAAGAATTTAAGGAAATAACATCGAACTTTTTTTCGACAATATTTTTTTTAAAAAATTTATCCCTATTTATTTTATTTTTTAAAACCCCATCAGTACTAACTAAAGTAAGCTTTACATCTTTCACCATATCAATAGCTTCGCATGTTTTTGTAATTGTATAAGCATGCGCTCTTGTTGATAAAAAATTTATTCTGGATATATAAAAAATACGAACCATTTCTTTCACTAAATACTTTTTTCAAAATTATTAACAATAAAATCAAAATCTATTTTGCCAGTCAATGGAATAAATTTCAATTCTATTTCATTTAGACAATACAAAAATATTAACAATGGATTTAACTCTGATTTACAACCAATAGAACTAAAATAATCTCTGAACATTTCATAATTATCTCCAATAAAATTAGCTACTTTCCTTTTTTGCAAAAAATGAAATAAATCAAAGCCAGCGATATTAATCAAGCCAAATCTTTCACAATCAAAAATTTTTACTTCATCATTCCCTATTAATATATTATCAAGTGTTAAATCACCATGCTGGGGGACAACACATATATCCTTATCACTAGCATAAAAATTATCTTGAAAATACTTTTTTATCATCTGGTTATCAAGCTCACTAAGATTTAATCTACTAATTATTTTTTCAAAATAATGTCCGGCATCAATACTAACACTACCAAATGCATCCACTAAATAAGCTTGAAACTTTACATAACTATCGACAATTAATTTATAATCATTAATGGATGGCTTTCTGCCAACACAAACCGTTTCAACACTAAAAATAATTCCCTGATTATTTTCAGATAAAAAAATCGGCTTAGGAAACATTTTTTCATACCCACTATTAACAACTAAGCCATAAAGATTTAGTAGATTACTATAAGCATTAATTATCACATGAGAATCATTATTTTTCCTAACCGTCTTAACACAAAAAAGAGGGTTGTCCGCATCGTTTTTAAATATAAGAAAAATAACCTTACCACCCGGATTAATACCTGATGCTGGGGTACAATATTTTAAAACCGACAAATCACTAGTCTTTAAATCTCTATGGTCAGAAATATTATCAATAATTTTTTGCTTAATTAAATCAATCATTTTTTTGCAATAATATTAAAACTAAAAAAAAACTTCCTATAAATCCTCAAAAAAATATCGTATGATGATAACCTTTTGATAATATTTTTTTTCCACCCAGTAGAAGACATAATTACCTGAATAACATACCTTAAAATATTTAATTTCTCATAGGGGATTACTATTTTGGGACAATTATATCCAGGATATGGAAGAAAGAAACTAATATTATCTTGTTGAAAACCAGACTCCTTTAATAATTTTAAATAACCACCTTTATTATAAGTATAGGTATCGTATGGCCCTCTGCCCCTTAATCTACAATAAATATCTGCAACAAATCTTGGCATATAACTAGTAAAACGAAGGCCACTATGATCGGTGCCCCTTAAATATGATAACGCAAATCTATTTTCAATTCCAATATAAAGATAGCCACCATTCTTTAATAATCTGTAGCATGACTGTAGCGCCACAATTTGAGCCTGCCTATGATCTTTAAAAAATTTTGTTTTCCCAATCCACTCAACAACACCATTTAAAACGATTAAATCAAAACTATTTTCCTTAAAGGGCAAATCAAAAATATCCGCAACACAAACGCTTATATTATTTATATTCCTGTTTTTAATGAACCTTTTTAAAAATCTCATCCTAGAAATAGAATTATCAACTGAAACAACTTTTTTAGCAAATTGAGAAAGAGGAATAGAATGACGCCCTAATCCAGCTCCAATATCTAAAACAACAAAATCTTTATTTATTGGAATATTAAAATGCCAATCAGCTAAACTTTCATCTAAACTGTAATCAAACTTTTTCGAAAATCTATCATTAAACTTACTCCAACCATCTGAATCAATAACGTTAATTGCCTCTAATAAAACATTTTCCTTGGATTTACCCCAATACATATCCTCGCAAAATACCGGAATATCATCAATAAATTTTTCTGCTTTTTTATTTAAAAAAATATCCATAATTTATTTATCCAACATTACTAAACATATTAAATTAGGATTTTGAATCCTAAAAATTAATGGTAAATATTTAACTAAAAAATTATCACTGCCACCAATAGAATACAGATTATAAAAACGGCATGTAAACCCAAGCCTCTCCAAAGTAAACTCCAAACTTTCCTTGTCCCACAAAAAGTAATGTTTGCCGTGCTCAGGCATATATACTCTAGCTGAGTTCCCCAGTCCCCTACGATTGGGAACATCAATCAATATTTTTCCATGCTTATTTAAAATTGGCTTTATTCTCTCTAAAAGGCCAATGGGATTTTTAATATGTTCTAAAACTTGACTCAGAATAACCAAATCAAAAGTTCCATCAATATTAAAATTTTCTAAATCCTGCTTGATAAATTCTATTTTGTTATTTAATTTTTGGGGCTCCCGAAAAAAATCAACCCCAACCACTCTACCAAGATTATTAACTTCATCACATAAGGTATTAATAAATTCTCCCTCGCCACATCCCAATTCAATAACCCTTCCCCCGTCCTTAAGATATCTTTTTGCTATATTCAACAAGGTTTTGTTCATATTTTTTAAATCAATTTTGTAGATAATAAAATAAGTCATTTTGACCCATTTTATCTATATATTTTATTAATTTTTATGCCTTTTTGTCAACTATCAGCTTAAATGCGCTGGCCAGTCTTTCGGCAAATTTTTTAGTAGTAAAATTATCAGAAACCCTCATAAAAGCCCTATTACCCATCTCTTTTGCCAGAGATGGGTGGTTAATCAACTTTTCTATAGCCGCCCTTAACTCAGCAGGATTCTCTGACTCAACGACTATACCATCCTCCCCATCAACAAAATAATCTTTTAAAGTCTCCCTTTTACTAACTATAACAGCTCTAGAGCTAGCCATAGAATCAAGAAGAACATACTGCCCAGAACAATCAGAGGCATTTAAATAATCCTCTTTTTTTGTAGGTATAACAACAAATTCACAATTTTTATATAAGTCTAATAAGTCCATAAATGGCAGGGTCTCTATAGTAACATTTGACGGTATATCTTTAATATCATAAATGTTTGCTGGAACCGCCACTATCTTAACATTAATATCAATATTTCTAACAACTTCTATTAATGTTTTATAATCTCTTCCCATGTCTTTACCAACACTAAGTATAAATTTTTCAACTGGTTTTTTTTGATCATTATGGCAAGAAATAAAATCAACATCCACCCCATTAGCAATAAAACATATTTTATTCTTATCAAATCCTTGTTTTATTAAAAAATCTTTTTGTGCGACAGAAGGACAAACTATAAGATCCAATGACTTAATAGTTTTTTTAACCATCCACTTCTTAAATCCCCTATTACTTCTCTTATATAAATTGGTCAATGACGTATTATAATAAACAAATTTAGGTTTTGAAAATCTAAAAATAACTTTTGCCAAGAAAATAAAAAATATCGATGCACCGGTAAATATAATATCATATTGGCGCATTTTAAAAATTAAAAAAATATTAGCCAAGTTAAAATTAATCCTCCTTAAACGATTTATTAACGATGTCTCTATATATTCTGCATCAATATCAAAGAGATGCATATGATTCATGCCAATAAAATATGTATCCGGCATCATCCCTGCCCTCCAGGCCTCTTCTGTTTTTTTTCTCTGTCCCGCAAAAATATATAGAACTTTAATTTTTTTTGTTGTCGACATTTTAAAGAAAAATATTTTTTTATTAATCTATGTCTATTTTTTCTCTAGAACAAAAACAAACTGATAAGTTGACTTAAGAGGCATAACCAACCAAATAAACTTATAAATAAGTCTTCTTATTATTTTTTTAGGATTTTTATTTTCAAAAACCATAACCTCGGTTGCCGGATATTTATCCTGATAAACTTTGTTAATCTTCAATCCACCATTTTCCAAAAAGTTTTTCCAGCCATCTAAAGTTTTTAAAATCTCAAATTCTCTTTGATTAGTTCCCTTCTTGACAATCCCCAGTCTCCAAAGTAGATAATTTTCATTGGGTAGAATAATTATATACTTAGCATCTACTTTGCCGATTCTAACCAACTCAGCCAATCCCTTTTCTGAATCAGAAAAATGCTCCAAACTGCCGAGACAGGTCACATAATCAAAAAAATTACTATCCCAGGGCAAACTCTCTCCCACTCCTTGCACCACATTGGATTTCGGTGAAACTTGCTTTGATACCTTAACAGCTTCATCTGAGATATCCAGCCCCCAGGTTTCAAGACCAGCGTCACTAGCGGCTTTCAAAAACATACCAGTACCGCAAGCAACATCAGCCAACCTTCCACCCGATTTAACTTTGCCAAACAATTTAAACCAATCTTGGTAAACTTTAAATGGACGCATGGTTTTATCGCCCCCCTTCTTATAAATATCATCGTAAAAATTTTTTGGTTCCATATTTTATTTAATATATTTTTTAATTATGTCTATATTTTTTGTGGCTAAAACATTAAAATGTGGACTAGAAAAAGACTCAACCGAATCATTATTAAAACTTAATAACTCAATATCTATCCGACCCCTCAAATGCGGCTGAGAATATTGATCGTTTATTATAAATATTTCATAACCGTTAACTTTTAACCTATCCAATGCATCATTAATTTTATTGTCAATATTAGATAATATTCTCTTATTATATTCAAATATAATATCTGGTTTATTTTCCAAAATATTTACAGCCCCCTCTAACACATACCCCTCATATCCCTCAACGTCCAACAGTATCAGATCTGGAATTTTATCATGATTGTTAAAATAATCATCCAACTTATATGTTTTTATACTAGCAGTGTTTAAATTATCCCCCCTTTCATAATCAATTAATGATGATTGCCCATCACTTAAATTTATTTTTGACATCCCCGTTGAATTGGATAATCCAACATTAATACTAATAATATTATTAAAATTATTTATTTTAATATTATTATTAAATTTATCATAGATATCCTCAACTGGCTCAAAACCATAAATCATAGCATCCTTATTAAAACCAGCAGCAATAATAGCAAAATAGCCAATATTAGCTCCTGCCACCACTACAATTGGGGTTTTTTTACTTTTTATTAAAATCTCAAATATCCTACTAGTTATTGGTTCCCACGCATATTTTCTATACCCAGAATAAAAAAGTAACACTTTATTGACCATGTCCTGCATTCCAGTATAAACCATGATCTTAACACCATCACCGATATCAACAATAAATTTTCTATTGGGTAATAGACGCTTAGTAACTGGCCACAATATTAGACTCTTCACCTTTTTATTATCATCAAATAAAAATAAAATTTTACTTAATACCTTCCTTAAAATTAAATAATACGCATTCATATCATTAAAAATAAATATTTAAAGTTTTATTAGCTAAAAAAGAATAATCGCTTTGCCTGACCCCCGCAATACAATTCATTGATATTTTTTTCCACTCCTCATCATTAATTTTGGAAACTGACAAGATTAAATCTTTCAATTGAAAAATATTTTCAAAACTAAATCCGTTGATATTATTTACTATAACATATTTAAGATCTCCAATCATTGGTCCGATCACGGGAACGCCATAGGAAAGGGATAATATAAGTGATGCAGAGCTTAATACTTTTTGAAAATTAAATAAACTGAAATCGGCAAGTGAAAAAAATTTCGGTATATCACTATTGGCAACTAATCTCCCATAAAAAATTATATTATTTTTTTTTGCCCTCTGCTGTAAACCAGAGAAATGTTCTTGATAAAATGGCCTACCAGCAATAATCAATTTGAAATTATCTGGCAATTCATTAAATATATCTATTATCTCTTCCAAACCCTTATATGGCCTAATTGACCCTAAGCTTAAAAAAACTATATCATCAGATCCAAAATTAAATTCCTTCATTAACTCCTCATCTGCCCGCTCCAGTCTCTGACCATAAAAATTTATATAGTGCCCCATTGGCACTATTTCCACTCCACGATTTCGATGATACTGTTGCTTCAAATGCTCTACCCCGGCTGGGGTATGAACAATCACAGTATCAGCAATTTTTACTAAAAACTTAATAGCTAAACCGTCAATAAATTCATTATTTGATTCATGGTCATGATAATTATGCATGGTCCAAACTATATTATCTCCCCGTACCTTAGCTAAAAGTAAAATCATTACTCTACTTAAAAATTTAAGTGGTATTAGCCACTTGAAACAACTACTATACAAAACATTCTGCCAATGGATATGAATAATTTGGGGTTTATGAAAAGAAAATAACAAAGCCTTAAAATTATTACTGTAAGCCTCAATCCTTTTATCTAGTAAGATCTCGCCATAAAGATTGTCCCAATAGGCATTGGGCGTTTTGAGTTTTAGAGGAAAGGCAAATAGTTTTATTTTTTTGTCATTCATAAATTATTTTTTCCTAGCAGCTATCATCACATGTTCTCCCATAAACTTCCAAACTCCCCAGCCCGGTAATGTAAAATCTCTACCCTTTACGCTAAATTTTCTATCTGTAGTTGTCTCCACCAATTCGAAACCTGCCTTATCAACTAAATTTTCTAACATCGCTCGAGAAAAAAAAATTTTATGGGTTGGATCTCCCAAAATAACATCTTTGCCCTTAATACAATACCTGATTATTCTAGCAAGCGAATAAATATTTGGAGTGTCTAGTATCAGTAAACCACCGGTTTTCAAAACTCGTTTTGCCTCATTTATCATCCTCATCGGTGTCCAAGTATGCTCTATCACTTCTCCCAAATAAACAAGATCAAAATAATTATCACTATAAGGCATTAACTCCGCAGAACCGATTGCCTGATTGGTAAAATTAAGATTTTTATTTTTTTGATCTTCAATATCAAGACCATGAGCTTCAACACCCGGATAGTTAGTAACTATCTTTTTATGAATTTTTCCACCATCACCTAAATTCCCCACATCCAAAACTAATCCGGATGAGAGATACTTAAACAAAAAATTAGAGCGATGAAGTTTTTTACTTTTCATATTGGAGAATAATCTATTTTTTCTAAGTTTTTGAGTCGCCCAATAAACTTTCATAAATAAAACATATTCTACTGGAAATTTGAAATATTTATATTTCCATCTAGTGATTGCTACCAAATAAAACATCGCGATTCCAGGGGCTAAATAAATTGGATATCTTTTAATATACTGGACCAAGCTTTTTCTACTAGTAGCAACAATGGTGCAAACTCTTTGCAATCTGATCTCATTGGGATCTTCAATCCAGGGGAAATCCTCCAAATTTGATGAACTACTATCCATGGATTTGGCTACTACTACTGGCCAATCCTCCAACTCTTTTGGAAATTTATAACCGAGTTCCTGACACTCACGAGCTAACTCATCACCAGGATATGGCCTATAGGGTTGAGGGCTAATTATATTTACTTTATCACCAATAACAATCAATTTATCTATTAGCTCAAGGGTCTTCATCCTCTCCTCTCTGGTCTCTGTTGGTAGGGCACACATAAATGAATACACAGCTGAAATATCGTGCTTTTGGCAAAGTTCGGCAGATTTAATAATTTGTCCAATATTGGTACCCTTCTTTAAATAATCCAACATTCTCTGAGAGCCAGACTCTGCCCCAAACATAAGCTTATAACATCCAACTTTTTTTAATTTTTCTAAAAATTCATCATTAATATAATCATCTCTAAAATAGTCAACTCGACAATTAGTTAGCCACTTAAATTTTAAATTATTTTCTTTTATACCATCTAAAATTTTCTCTACCCTTTCCTTTGAAACGAAAAAATTATCCTCTTGAAATTTTACGGTCTTATAACCTAAATCATTAACTAAATATTTAAGCTCTTCTATAACCTTTTTAGGCTCCTGATGTCTCCACCTTCTATTATGAAGTGCTACATTAACACAAAAAGTACACCTATACGGACAACCCCGACTCGTATTTAAAATTATTGAATCAAATTTTAAAGTTTTGGGATTTAAAAGAAAATAATCCAAAATCGGCAAATAATTAAGATCAATTATCTTTCCCTCAGGATGATTAACAACATCATCGCCCCTTTTATAAACCAAACCATCAACATTATCCAACTCACCATTACCACTAAAATAATCTAAGAGCTTAGGAAACGATATTTCCCCTTCTCCTAAAATCAAATAATCAACCAGTGGATGTCTAATGGTTTGCTCCGGAAAAAGAGTTCCGTGTATACCACCCCAAACAACAGGGGTATCTGGCTTTATTTCTTTAATTAATCCACTAATATTAAGCGCACTAGATATTTGTGGTGTCATTACAGAAATGCCAACACACAAAACACTATCATCCAACTCCTTTTTAAGCAACCTAATTGGATCATCCTCCACTAAAAAATCAATTATTTTTACATCATAATTATATTGTTTTAACACAGTACCAATAGAAAGAAGCCCTAATGGATAACTTTTAGCATCAAAATCTACCCTATAAAATTTAGGGTATATTAATACTACTTTATTTTTTTCGCCCAAGGTGGATCCGCCTTGGGCGGACATTAAATTTGCCATATCATTTAAAAGACTGCTTTATTATTTTCTTTGCCAAATTATGCAAATTATGATTTTGCACCACTTCCTCTCTTAATCGTTTTTTGCAATTATTTTTTTCTTCTTCAGATAATTCCATAACCCATCTTATTTTTTCTGCTAAAGACTTTGGATTATCTTTTTCTACCATTAATTCAATTGGAATAATATCTCTAAACGCATCATTACTAGTTAAAACCATACAACCACTAGCCATAGCTTCTAAAACCACCTTATCTACACTACCTGTACCACTCATGTTTATAAATAAGTCTGCATTCTGATAATGAGGCACCATATCACGATTTGCTACCCAACCAGTAAACTTAACTTGATCTGCAATCCTCATTGCTCTAGCCATTTTTTTTAAGGTATCTAAATATTTTATTTGGTACCTTAAAATAACATCACCAATTATTTTAAAATTAATTTTTTCATCATCGATTTCATCAACTGCTTTTATAATTGATTCATAATCTTTCGTTGGTGATATCCTACCAACAGAAATAATTGTAAATTTATCATCTGATTTTTTATCTTCAGCAGGCTTAAAAAGATCAGTATCAATACCATGTCCAATCGCCTCTACTTTTTTAGGATATTTGGGATTAGGAAAACTTTCCATATTAGCTGTAACGATTTTATTCGCAAACACTTCTAACATTCTTCTTCTTAGAGTAACAGATCGATGAGTATACCAACTAACAACTCTTTTTCGAAAAATCTTAGCAATCGGTGCAGCAATTATTGTGTACTCTGGATTCATATGACAAAACACGCCATCAACCCTAGATAATAATTTTAACAATTTAAGTTTTAGAAAAAAAACCTTCTTAATTTTTCCATCGGGTAATGAAATCACTTCAATATTTTCTGGTAAACCACCGGCATCAGATTTTTGCCAAGTAATAACATAAAGTTTTTCTAAATTACTAGCAATTTCTTTCACCCAATTATAAGTAAACCCCGCCAATGCGTCATTTTCATCAACCTTTCTGGTTATCATTACTAGTTTTCCGCCCAAGGCGGATCCGCTTTGGCCGGACATTTGATTGCTATCAGACATATGATTTTCCCTATCCATAAATATTACTTAAACTTGAATTTGATTTTGAATATGGTAATAAAAAACTTAATAATTTCTCTTTTAGAAAGCTTGGACCGGCCGTGTTGGCGATCAACAAAAGTTATCGGTACCTCTACCACCATAAGACCGGCTCGTTCCACCAGATATATCAACTCTTCCAAGAAAGAATAACCATTACTGCCAATAGCGTCCAAACTAATCTTATCGAAAACCAAACGATGATAAGCGCGGAAACCGCTGGTCAAATCATTGGTCTTGATACCCAATATAGCTTTTGACAAAAGCATCGCTCCCCCGCTAGCGAATTTCCGCCATAAATTCCAACCAATAATTTCGCCGCCCTTGATTTTACGCGAACCAACAGCCACATCAGCGCCCGATTCAATTGCCCTGACCAGCTCAATTATTTTTTCCGGCTGATGAGAAAAATCAGCGTCCATGGAGACAATAATATCGGCGCCCCAATCTAATCCTTTCTTAAAACCAGCAATGTGAGCGCTGCCATAACCGAGCTTGCCCGGTCGACGGATAAGATACAAATCAGGAAACTGCGTTTTCAAATCTGATACGATGTCGGCCGTGCCATCCGGAGAATTATCGTCAACAACAATGACTGAAAGATTATTAATGGCTAAACCAAAAATCTGCCGGATTAATTTTTCTATATTATCCTTCTCATTATAAGTGGCAATGGATATTGCTGTTTTCATAAATTATATATTTTTACCTCCCCCTAACCCCCTCCCCTGCCTGCCGGCAGGCAGGTTTAAACAAGGAGGGGGAAGAAAGGAGGGGGAAGAAAGGAATGGGAATAAAGTAGGCGAATCATCCACGAGGCTGAAGAAATAATTTTACAAATTACCGCAAATAATATCTTGCCAGAATTTGACTATCTTACTGGTATTATCACCAAATCTTTCTTTCACTATTTGCCTACCCCTTTCGCCCATTGCTTTGGATTCATCAGGGTGCTCCAATAAATAAATAATTTTTTCTGCCAACGCCTGATAATCGCCTATAGGCACTAAGTAGCCGTTCTCACCGTCTTTGATAATTTCCTTGGCGCCGGTTGTTGCTGTAGAAACGACCGGTCTGCCACAAGCATTGGCTTCCACAAGTACTTTGCCAAAAGATTCAGAGGTGGAGGATAAAACAAAAATATTTGAATCACTATAAATATCAATAATTTCATCAGCTGATTTTCTGCCTTTTGTTTCTATATCCTGAAAATCATTTTCCTTTATTGCCTCTTTTATTTTTATATCAGAACCCACCTGAACAAATTTTGCGTCACCAATTTTTTCCTTAATTATTTTAAAAACTTTAACTAAAGTATTGTAATCCTTCACTTCATCATCTCTACCAATGTGTAAAATATTTTTAGTTTCTATATTATACTGTTGACATTTTTGGTATTTTTCTAAATCAACTGGAGTAGAAATAATTCTCGCCTTGTTTTTATATCTCCCCAATTTATCTTTTTGTCCATTACTCATCACTCTAATGGCGTCTGCCCCACGCACCACAATTTTTGACAATAATAACATTACATAATTTATTCTGCTTTCTTTCAACCAATTTCTATTTTTCCAAAAATCACCATGAAAATGAACTAATAATTTAGCTCCAAATCTTTTCTTGAGACACCAACCGGCAAGCCCGTCAAGAAACGGCGTCTGAGTGACTATTAAATCGTATCCATTATTTTTAAATAATTTTTTTCCAACATGAAAAGCATCGCAACAATATTTCAATTTACAACAAGAATTTGTAGGATAAGCCCTCACCTTTTCTGAAATCTCATACTCCTCAAATCCTCTCGGCGACAAAACAACTATATCAAGACAATCACAAAACTCGCCATATTTTTTATGACGTTCTATTACATCACCAAGTTGTTCTTGACCAAGCAATCCTTTATCAATTGACATCATTAATATTCTCATATTTCACTTAATATTTTTTCAGTGCTATTTATCATTTCCTTAAATTGAAATTTATATAACGATTTTTTAGCATTTTTAATTAATTCTTCTTGTCTATTGGGGTTTAATAGTTCTCTTATTGATTCTTTAATCTCTTCCTTATTATTATATTCAAATAACAATCCATTTTCTTTTCCATCTTCTCCCATTACTACTTCAGGGTTTCCACAAACATTAGATATAGCAACTGGAACGCCAACTGTCATTGCTTCTAAAACAGTATGGGGCAAACCCTCATAGCCTGTATTTAAAATAAACATGCCAGCGCCAGATAATTCTTCTAATAATTTCCCTCTTTCAATTTGATTAATGGTTATAAAATTAGACAAATTATATTGCCTAATTAAACTATTTAGTTTATACTTTTCCGGACCATCACCATATATTTTTAATCTTAGAACCAGATTTTCCTTTAGTAACTCCGGCATTAACTCAATTAAGGTATCAAATCCTTTCCATGACACTAAACGACCAACCGAAATTATTAAATTTAAATCTCTTTCTTTTTTGGATATATGAGGAATCTCAACAGCATTATAAACTACTTTTATTTTTTTATCCGCTACCCCCCAACCACTTACTATACTTTTTAAATAATTACTCGGAGTAATTATTACATCGGCTGATTTACAAACTTTACTCTCTATTTTTTTGAATTTACCTATTTTGCCTTTAAACTCCTCCTTTTGAAAATCGTCAATTCCCAAATCGGTAATTTTTAAATTTCTAGCTTGTTCCCAGGCATAATCGCCAACAATTTTAACCACTAATTTCTTATTTAAAATCCTAGAAGTCCACATCGCAGGAAAACCAGCACTAACCGGACCCATGGCATAAATTATATCCGTATCCCTTGCTAATCCAATAAGTTTAAAAAAATATTTTAAATATCTACAAATAACAAATTTACTACGAACAACCCTACTAACAAAAACCGGATCTCCTTCAATATTTTTTTTGTCACTATAACAAATAACATCCACTTGCCATCCCTTTTTAATCATCTCTTCAGCAAGTTTTTTTGAATAAGTAGCTGGCCCTCCAATATCTGGCGGAAAAATATCGGCTGCAATTACTATTTTTTTATTAGAAAAATTCATACTTTTTCTCTCTTTAAATTTATTGATTAAAAATACAATCCCCTTAGCCGAAAATAAACTAATAACAGCTAATAATGGATATCTAAATCTAGGTGATCCAACTACTCCTGTTACAGCCGAGAAATAAAGTATTATAACTAGAAAAAAAAGAACGAATATTTTTAATCTTTTGTTTTCTTTGAATGATATTATAAAGCCGAGCAGAGCAAGAATATAACAAGAAAATTGAAACAGAGCTAAAAATATAAAAAGCACAAATTCTTTTGAGGAGCTCCTAACAATAGACCAAAACCTGTTCCAAATGTTTTGAGTCAAAGCCTGATTTGGCCTAGCGGTCACTTCCCAACCAAAAACATTCATGATGTAATTCTTGGCTGTTCCCAAGAACATATTTAAGCTACCCTTAAGATGAAATTTAAAATAACTAACAGGATTATCAAATATATAGCCTATTGCTACTCTTTTTTGCATTTCCGATTTAATAAAAGGATTTCCTTCCCCTATACCACTCAGCATAGCCCCAAACTTAGCTCTAGCCTCCACTAAAGTAATTCCTTCGATATCAGAATTAAGAGGAGCTACATTATAATTCAATAAGTTATAGCCATCTATAGTAGATAACGAATAATGATTGTATTCTTTATAATTTCTTATCTGCCAAAATGACAAGACCACAAAAAATGAAACTATAACTACTAACACGAGCACCCATATATATTTAGACTTCCTTTGAAAGAGCCAGACAAAAAATGCCAATGGCCAAATCAAAAATGTGGATATTGGACGCGTAAGAGTAGCTAGACCCAAAACTAATCCGAGCCATACATAATTGATAATATTTTTTGTTTCGACAAAACCAACAAAAAGATAGATAAAAATAGCAAACAAAAAAGAGAACAAAACTTCTGTACCAACGAAAACAGATAAAGAGACAGCCAGGGGACTTAAAGCATAAATTAGAGAAGCACACAAACCCACTCTCCTGTCAAAAACAATTTTACCGATACTAAAGATTAAAAGTGCTATAAATAAATCCATTATTATTTGTAAAAATACAACAAGCCATATTGCTTGACCAAACAATAAATACACAAAAGACAAAAACATTGGATAAATCGGAGTTCTAAAGGCACCGAATTCAGCAAAGGATTTGTTCTCTAAAATCCCCAAAGCAAGCTGATGATATTGGGAAGCATCAGATACTAAAATATTATTGGAAACATTTTCCGGATTCCAAGGCGCAAGCGCCACAAAAAATACAAGCCTAAACAAAAGTCCTGCCAGTAAAATGCCGATTAATATTTTATTTTTCTGAATCCACTTCATGATAATCACCGTCTGTATTAATATTTAAAATATCATAATTCTCCCCCATCAGATTTCTAGCTGCATATACCCCTGAAAGTATTGAATGATCCATATTGTTATAATGAAACATCCCAGAGCGTCCAATAGTTTGAAAATTTTCAAACTTTTTCAAAAAACCGAACAACAAATTCAAATTATTTTCATAGTCAAAGGCATAGACTGGATAAGCATGTGGCAGGCGAGAAACTAGCCCATTAAAAACTTTCAAATTTGATGCCACCTGAATCTTCTTTAAATCTGATTTGGCTATCTCTACAAGATTATTGTCATTAATGCTCCAAAAATCATCATTTTCCCAACAAGCATATTCTAAATTCAAAACTGTTTCATTGTCTTTTTCTGAAAGATGTGGCCCCCAATTAGCATTATTTTGCATTCGAGTAACTTTGAGACTTGGATCATGTATGTATATCCAATTATCTGGAAATATTTTATCACTTGCGACTACCAAAGAAACAATAACCAATGATCTAAATTTCAAACTATCCGCTGCATCGATTACTTCTTTTGGCGCTTTTGGATCAAAGCTATTTATCATTTCATTAATCGGGATAGAAGAAATGAAATTATCCCCTTTTATCTCTTTTTCCATTCCATTTTCATCAATCAAAATAATGCTTGTAATTTTATTATCATGGTGCTTTATCAATTTTACCTCGCTGCCGGTAACCACTTCTCCGCCGGCTTTGATAATTCCATCAGAGATTTTTTCATACATCATTCCAGCACCAAGCTTGGGATAATTAAATTTCTCAATCAAGCTGACTGCCCTTGCTTTTCTCCAACCAAATAGCAAATTTTTCAGAATAGTAGATATGGATAAATCCTTTATTCTTTGGGATGCCCATTGAGCACTTAATTCTTTAGTGCTAATCCCCCAAAGCTTTTCCGTATAGCTTTTAAAAAATATACTAAAAAGACGATTGCCAAATCTCCTAGAAACAAAGTCTTCAAATGTGACATCTTTTTTCTTAGAAAATAAATTTTTCAATTTTGTTGACAAGATACTGAAAAACACCGCCCCAGACTCCACTAGACCAAGATTTAGCAAGGTATTTTTTATCTTAAGGGGGTAATTAAAAAATTTATTTTTATAAAAAATTCTCGTCAGCCTTGGGACCTCTATAAAATCAGGACCCAAAACTTCAGACCACAAGTCTTTGACTTCTTTGTTTTTACTGAAAAATCTATGCGGTCCAAAATCAATCAAATGGCCAGAGAATTTTTTGGTTCCGCTCATACCTCCAACTTGTGGCTCTTTTTCTATCAAGATAACTTTTTGATTGAATTTTTTAGACAATTCATAACCAGCTGCTAATCCCGCAGGCCCAGCTCCCAATATTACTGTAATTTTGTCGTTATTCATTTATAAGCTTATTAAAAATATTTTTGATACTGAAAGCTATATCGTTCCAGTTGTATTTTTTAATTACTAAATTATAAGCGTTTTCCACTACTCTCTCCACCTCTTCTTTATTTTTCGGATCTAAGATATAATTTATTTTTTCCGCGATGCTTGCCGGGTCTTTCACCTTGCAAAACCAGCCGGTTTCACCGTCTTTCAAAAAGTCAGGAATGCCGCCGACAGGCGTGGCAATTACTGGTATTTTAACTGCCATTGCTTCTAAAAAAGAATTACCAAGTCCTTCAGACAAAGAAGGGCGACAAAAAACATCGGCTTGGCTTAAATGCTGGTAAACTTGTTGGTTGGGTATATTGCCGACAAATTCCAATTGTTGATCTATTTTCAAATCCTTGGTCAATTTTTCTAAAGCTGAACGAAGGATGCCATCACCGACAATAATTAAAGTAACCGGTAATGAGTAACGAGTAACCATAATCTGAAAAGATTCAATCAAATTTTTAATACCGTTTTTCTTAACTAGACGGGAAACGGTGATTATTTTTTTTGAATTTTGGGTTTGTGATTTATCTGTTGCTTGTGGCGGATGAGATTTGAAATTCGGTATTTCAATCCCATTGGGAATAATATCAATCTCGCATTTTGCTCCCAACTTCTTTGCCCTATAAGCCAAAAAATTGCTAATCGCCTGAATCCTGTCTGCTCGGCGATAAATATTTTTGTAAATTGGTCGGATAAAAAAAGTCCGCCACCAAATATCCCATCCGCTATCTCCTTCTTGGAGAGTGAGCAAATATTTGACCGACGGAAATTTGTTTTTAAATTTAAGCGCCGCCCAGCCGGCCTGATTGG
>Ga0116172_10000992_pt1 | contig 26604 bp, 29 predicted proteins | sample AD_UKC083_MetaG_FD_89799 | JGI IMG/M metagenome (GOLD analysis project Ga0116172, IMG submission 89799) | Active sludge microbial communities of municipal wastewater-treating anaerobic digesters from USA - AD_UKC083_MetaG | ecosystem: Engineered > Bioreactor > Anaerobic > Digestate | place: USA... | reverse complement strand
GGACTCCTTTTCGTCAATCCGCCTGATCAGGTCGATTCCGGCAACGATGTTCCCCCATTGGTCATTTCCGCCCATCTGCAACCGGCACCCGTGGTTCTGGCAGAGGTGGAGGAAGTCGTAGGCTTGTAAGATCTGGTAATTGAATTCGATAAACGAGAGACCGTGTTCAAGGCGTGCTTTGTAGGTCTCTGCTGCGATCATACGATTCACGCTGAAGTGCCGGCCGATATCACGGAGGAAATCGATGTAGTTGAAATTCCGCAACCAGTCCGCGTTGTTGACGAGGATTGCCCCGGTGTCTGAAAACGTCATATACCGCGAGAGCTGCATTTTGATGCTTTCGGCATTTGCCATGATCTGGTCGACAGTCAGCATCTTGCGAAGTTCGGTTCTTCCGCTGGGATCACCGATCATGGCTGTCCCGCCTCCAACAATGGCAATCGGCCGGTGACCGGTCTTTTCAAACCAGGAGAGCGCCATGATCGGTACAAGGTGTCCGACATGGAGACTGTCCGCCGTCGGGTCAAAACCGCAGTAAGCCGTCCGGGGAGTCCCGAGATATTTCGTGATTCCGGGTTCATCGGAGATCTGCGCAATAAACCCGCGCTCCTTCAGCACGTTGAGAAAATCGGTCATGGTGTACCTGCATACCGGTATTTGTCCCGGGACGAAAAATCACGGGTATACTTTAAACTACAGCCGATTGAGGATCCGGGTCAAGAAGATCGCCAGGGGGAGACAGGGTGCAATCTGCCGAAGAAAATGAACTCGAGGTTGTGTTGGAGGAGATGGACGAAGATGCCGTCCTCGAATTTCTGCTGAATGCGGACGGTCCGGTCTTCGAGAGTGTCTTGATCCGGCTGGCCTGGCCACCCGCTGACGACCCATCCTTTGTGTACACCAGGCATTTTGCCTTGTATCACCGGTTGGCATCCTGGCAGGCCCGGTTCCATCGCGAGGGAAAATATCTCCACATGGATTGCATGCGCATCAGGCTTCTCCCATACCCGCATCCAGGGACCTGTCGATACTACGATGACCGGAATGGTTCTTTTTGTGCATCACTGGCGCTGCCCGGGGTGAACGCCTGCTCACGGCATCAGGGCATGGTAGACGGGATATTTCTGGCACCCCTGGCCGGGTATTATCTTGAGAAGGAGCATCATGCCGCCGACAGGAGTGCCGTGCTTGCCCGCTATCAAGGTGCGGGTCCGCTCACGGAACTTCTTGCGGCCTACAATGATCTGGGGGTTTCACCGGATTCTGAATGGCAAACGGTACGGAAACAGTATCACGATATGGTGTTTTTGTGCCACCCTGATACGGGTTCCGGGGATGCGGAGCGACTGGCACGGATTCAGGCTGCCTGGCGCCGGATAAGCAAGGCACATGAAGCGCGGAGGGTAGAGTGAGGCTTGTTTCTTTTTTTCCGGCGGTCTGCCTGGTGCTCCTGGCATGTCCGCTCGGTGCTGTCCTTGATCCTGTCACCCCGCGGCTTCCCGTGATTCCGAATGGTTCTGGGGACGGGCAGGAGACAAACAGGACCACGATCGTTACGAATCCGCAGGCGCCGGCCACGGGGACACGCTATCGGGTTCGCGTCTGGTTTGTGAACGGAAGCAGTCTTGAGGGAAGTGCGGTTTTTCCTTTTTCCCGATACACGGTCGAACAGACCATCGGGGGGAGACGCTATTACCGGACATTGACGCTTGATGAAACCGGCAGCATCCGTGTCAGGCGCTGGGTTCCTGTCATCATGTCTTCGCAAGGCAAGGAACTCTACTATTTCTTGCCAGGGCTGTATCGAATCCTTCCAAAAACAGGTACCGAATTGGTTCTGGACAAACGCATGAAAATGCTGGATAGTTTCGATATTGCCACACCTGCGGGCGTGACGCGGGTTTATTCATTTTTTGCGGATTACTGGATCGGACGGAGGGAGGACGGTCACTGGGAGAACTCGGGCAAGCGGGATTTTTTCTGGAACAACTCACGCCCCCATCCCGGAACAGTCTATCGGATCGATTTTCTCGGACGGCAGACATCCTGAGTCATCCGGAAATCCTGCAAAAAGATTTGGAGAACGAAGATCAAGACTTCTTTGGTTGAACAAGAGAGTATCGAGATCGGGCTTCGGGTCCATGATCCGTACGTCCTTCAGGAACGGCATCAGCGATTGATCGAGGATCAGCTGGGTGTCGTGATCCGTTTTGACGAAAACGGGATACGGGTCTCCGGACCCGGCGACAGACTTGATTTGGCCGAAAAACTCCTGCGGTTCATGCACAAGCCGGGAAACACGGTCAGCGACGGCGAACTCAAGTATTATATCCGGCTTCTCGTGCAACAGCCGGATTTCGAGTTGAGCGCGCTGGCCGATGAGACGATCCGTGTTTCACGCCAGGGAAAAATGGTACGGGCCCGGGGACGCGGGCAACTGGCCTACTTGGCCGCCATCCGGTCCCATGACATTGTCTTCGGAATCGGTCCGGCCGGTACCGGCAAGACCTATCTGGCCATGGCCTGGGCTGTGTCAAGTCTCTTGGCCGGACAGGTCTCACGGATTGTTCTTGTCCGTCCGGTTGTCGAAGCCGGAGAAAACCTCGGGTTCCTTCCGGGTGACCTGACAGAGAAGATCAATCCCTATCTCAGGCCCTTGCATGATGCCATGCTCGAGATGCTCGGGCGGGATGAGTACGCTGTTTTTTTCGAGAAAGGCTTTGTCGAAGTGGCGCCGCTTGCCTATATGCGCGGGAGAACGCTCGCCAATGCCGTCATCATCCTCGATGAGGCCCAGAACACAACCGTGACCCAGATGAAAATGTTCTTGACGAGATTGGGGAATGATTCAAAAGTGATCATTACCGGGGACGCAACACAGACGGATCTTCCTTCCAGGGTCAAGAGCGGCCTGGTCCATGCGCGCCGGATCCTTGAAGGTATCGACGGTATCGCATTTGTCGATTTTACCGCGGCGGATGTTGTGCGTCACCGTTTGGTTCAGGAAATCATCAATGCGTATGCCGGTGACGGTGATGGGGCATAAGGTCCGGGGGAGGGATGTGGCATGGCAAATACTGTACAGATTCGTTCGGACAAGGGGATTCATCCAGTTGACAAGCGCTTGGTTCGGCGGCTGGCTCTGGCAATCCTTAAACATCTCCAGGCAGAGGATGCCGAGTTGTCGGTCTATCTCTGTTCGACAGAAACCATCCATGGTCTCAATCGTGACTGGAGGGGAAAGGACCAGCCGACAGACGTCCTGTCATTTCCCCAGGATTGTCTGGACGGACCGATATCGGGTCCTCTCGGGGATATTGTTCTTTCAACGGATGTCGCGGTTGCACAGGCAGCACGTGAAGGTGTGACATACGAGAGCGAACTCCTTCGGCTTCTGGTTCATGGTGCCTTGCATCTTGTCGGCTATGACCATGAAACCGGTCGCCCGGAAGCCGTGCGGATGCGTACCGAAGAAAAGCGGATTCTTGGAATGATGGAGGCGGAACGTGCTGGGATTGTCACGAAAACGGGGAAAAACTGACAGGGCCCAGCTCGCGGCCAACCGGGAACAACTGAGACAGATGCTGCGTGAAAAACGTTTCGGGCTGGTCGAAAGCGAACGGACCCTGCTTTTGAATGTTCTTGACGTGCATGACACGATTGTCCGCGAGATCATGGTCCCCCGAATCGATATGGTCACGGTCGGCGTGAAGGAAGGCCCGGCCGGACTGATCGAAAAGGTGAAGAAATTCGGGCATTCAAGACTCCCCTTGATCGGAGAGGATCAGGATACGGTTCTGGGTATCATATACGCCAAGGACTTCATCGGACGTGATTCCCGGTCGATGAAAGACAAATCACTGGTCAAGATGGGACGGCAGGCCATATTTGTCCCAGAGACCAAGCGGATCTTCGATCTTCTGGAGGAGTTCAGGCAGCAGCGGATGCATATCGCGATTGTTGTTGACGAGTATGGTGGTGTATCCGGGCTGGTTTCGCTTGAGGATGTTCTCGAACTCTTTGTCGGGGACATCCTGGATGAGTACGACAGTGAAGAGACGCCATTTGTTCCATCCGGCCGGAATACCTGGAATATCGACGCGAGAATGTCCGTGCATGATGTCAATGCCGAAACCGGGGCGGATCTTCCGGAGGATCTGGCCGACACCCTGGGCGGTCTTTTTCTCGAACTGTTTGGAACCGTACCCCGCAGACGCGAATCCGTCGTTTGCCGTGGACACAGATTGCGTGTCCACACCCTTCGCGAGAACAGGATCATCCGGATTCAGCTTGTCCTTTCCGGAAAGGTTATGGAGAAGCAGGATGACAAGGGAGATGCCTATCAAAAAAAATGAGCGGCTCCAGGCTTTGGTCGTCAAGAGCAGTCCCCATGGTGAGTCCAATAAAATCGTCAGTCTTTTTCTTTCAGACGGCAGGTACATCAACGGAATGGCGCATGGTGCCCGAAAACCGGCATCCCGCTTCGGGGCTGCTTTGGAACCGGCGACTCTGAGCCAGGTCGAACTCCGCTACGGGAAACGGCCGGATGATCTTGTGACGGTTGCAGACGGAAGAATCCTGAATGCACACACTGTTCTCAAGACAAATCTGTTCACGATGGGTGTCCTGTTTGATTTTCTCGGGCTCCTGCAGTATGTTTGCCAAGTTGCCGGCGGTGATGAGATCCTTTTTCGGCGTTCTGTGACACTTCTTCGTCATTGTGTCAAGAATCCCGGGGAGATTGCGGGCATGATGCCGGTCGCGAGGCTCTCGGCACTGTTGCACTTCGGGAGAATGCCTGATTGGTCAAGCTGTACCGTATGCCATTCTGTCGAGTGCCGGCGGGTATCTCTTCACGGCGTGTATTGTGAGTCCTGTGCGGCCAAGGCAGGTGAGGAGACCCGGCCAGTCAGTGCAGGAGTTTTGATTCTGGCGGATATCGTGCTACGGACCGGAATTCCGGTGGGGCAATTGCCTTGGTCTGAACTGGATGGAATCCTGGAATGGATGCTCGAAGCGGCACATCCTGCCAGTGAAATGAAACGAGGAAAAACACACTATGTCCGAGATTGATACACAGGAAGACGTTTTCAGGAAAGCCCGCGAGGTTGCAGAGTTTCTTGTCGAGAAAAAGGCCAATAATGTTGTCTGTATCGATATTTCGTCATTGACATCCATGGCCGACTGCTTCATTATGGCCGATGTCGAGGTGCAGTTGCAGATTGACAGTTTGCGAAACCAGATCGTGGACCTGCTGTCTGCACAAGGGATTCATGCGCGAAATGCCGTCAATGCCGTGCAGCAAGGCTGGGCGCTGCTGGATTATAACGGTTTTATCGTCCATATTTTCCTGACCGAGCTTCGTGAGTATTACGGACTCGAAAAGATCTGGGGTGAGGGGAAGAAACTCTTTCCCTGAACGGGGGATGCGCATGCGCTCGGGAGAGGTCTCTGGTTACGAACTGGTTTCACTCGTATCCGAATTCCTGCTTTCTGAACGGGATCACCGCTCTGTACTCCCGGATGTTTTTGAAATGCTTCTCAAAAATCTGGGGGGAGATACCATTCTCCTCTATGGCCTTGTTCAGGATCGGGGAAACTCGAGTCTTCGGCTCGATTTTGCTGAGAGCCTCAAAGGCTTGACAGCCAGCCAGTACATTCTTCCGATGGGCGCAGGACTCTCCGGCTTGATCGCAGAGACCGGGCAGCCCTTTCACGTCGCATCACTTGACGCAGAGATGGTTGAGCATGAAATCGCTCCGATTGCCCTTGGGAAGACGTGTTACGGGTATCCTCTCCGAACCAGGGACCATCTGCACAGTGTGTTGATCTTTCTCTTCTCCTGCGATGACAAGATTCTCGGGATGCGTCCTCTTCTTGATGCGATAGCGAGTCTTCTCGCCAGTTATATGGGAAGTGTCCAACTCAGGCGGGAGTTGTTCCGGACACGGAAGAAATTTTCCCTGCTCAACAATTATAAAAAACTCTTTTCCGGAACTCTTGATCTGAGACCGGTCCTGTCCGTGTTCATGAACATCACGGCAAGTGCGCTCTCGGCAGAGGTCGGCATTTTTGTCCTTTTCAAGGACGGGACAAACCAGACCGATCTGGAGATCAACTGGGGCATATCCCTCCAGGATCTCTCGAAGATGGAAGATGCCCAGGGACGAAACCTGCTTTCGATTGTTCTTGCAAGCCGGGAGATTGTCCACATCGCCAAGTATGACGGAGGGGGATCAGGTGCCGGAAAGATCGATTCCCTGATGGCCGGTTCGCTTTTTGTCCAGTCCAGACCGGCCGGGATACTCCTCTTTGCGAACAAGAGTCTCGCCGCTGATGGTACCGGACGGAGCTATTTCAACGAAGAGGATGCCGAACTCTTCGAAGTCATGCGGGACCAGGTCGCTAATTCGGTGGAGAATTATACGCTCTATCGCAAAATCATCGAGATAAAAAATTTCAACGAGAATGTTCTGGAGAGTATCCAAAGCGGAGTTGTTTCGATCGACCTTTCTGGTGACATCTTGACCATGAACAGACGGGCTGAGGAACTCTGCGGAAATCCTCTGGAGTATGCCGGGAAACACATCAGCGAGATGTTCCCGGTACCGATTTTTTCCCGGGAGAGTCTTTCAACAATGACTCTCTCCAGAAACTATCCGATCAAGACTACCGAGATGGAGTATGCCGCAAAAGATGGCGTCAGGATTCTCGGGGTTCTTTTTTCACCATTGCAGGATGAGCATGACAAGCCAATCGGTGTTGTTGTGACCATTGATGACATGACCGAGAGGAGAATGCTTGAGAGACGGATGGCCCGCACGGAACAGCTTGCTGCCCTGGGGGAACTCTCCGCCGGTCTGGCGCATGAGCTTCGCAATCCACTGACAGCACTCAAGGGATTTGCCCAGCTTTTGCCGAGAAGACTCTCCGATCCGGCATTTCTCGAAAAATTTTCACAAGTCATTGCCAACGAGATTACCCGCCTGAATGATCTGGTGGAACGATTGCTTGTCTTTGCCCGACCGGGGATCGGTGAATTCCAGAGTGTTTCCATCAGGAAGGTGATTGACGATACGATGTTGCTTCTGCGGTATCAGTTCGACAAGGCCGGGGTCAATCCCGAAATCGATGATGGGGAGATGATGATCCCGGTGCGGTGCAATCCCGCTCGTTTAACCCAGGTTTTTTTGAACATCCTGATCAATTCGCTCCAGGCCATGCCCGAGGGTGGCACGATCAGGATCCTGATTCGCGAAGATACGGCCATTCTTCCTCCCGGAAGGAGGATCAAGGTGGCCCGTCTCGAGTTCCATGATACCGGTTCCGGTATTGCCGGTGAAGACTTGCACAGGATCTTCAATCCGTTTTACACAACCAAGGAAACCGGGACCGGATTGGGGCTGGCCATATCATTCAGGATTGTTGAAGAGCATGGTGGTGTGATCGAAGTGGATTCAAAAGAGGGCAGAGGGACAATGATACGGGTACTCCTCCCTATGGCCGAACTGGAAAAAACATGACGCGAATTCTTGTAGCCGATGATGAACCCTGGGTCAGGGAGCTCCTGCGGGAGATCTTGAGCGATGAGTATGACGTTGACTGTGCCGAGGACGGGCTTGATGCGGTCGAGCATATCCGGAAAATCGAGTATCCCCTGATTCTCCTTGATCTCCGGATGCCCCGCATGACAGGGATCGAGGTCCTTCAGTATCTTCATGATTCGCAGTCCAGGGCCGTCCCGATCGTGATCACCGCAAACAATGATGTCGAGAGTGCAGTCCAGAGCATGCGACTCGGTGCGTATGACTATATCGTCAAACCATTCGACAACGAGCGGCTCCTGGTGACTGTCCGGAACGCACTCGAAAAAAAACGTCTCGAAAACGAGGTTCATCATCTCAGGGAAGAGGCCGGGACGACCGGTATTGACGGAATCATTGCCGAGAGTTCGGCAATGAAAAAAGTCTTCAGCCTGGTCCATCGCGTCCTTGACAATGACGTGACACTCCTGATCACGGGCGAGAGTGGAACCGGAAAAGAAGTCTTCGCGAGGGCTGTTCACAACAACAGCACCCGCAAGTCCGGTCCCTTCATAGCCCTTGATTGTGCGTCCATTCCCGAAACCCTGATCGAAAACGAATTCTTTGGACATGAGAAGGGCGCCTTTACAGGTGCGATGACCGCTGTTCCCGGCAAGTTCGAACTGGCTGATGGCGGAACACTTTTTCTTGACGAGATCGGGAATTTGCGACTGGATGTCCAGGCCAAGCTGTTGCGTGTTTTGCAGGAAAGGGAATTCTCCCGGATTGGAGGCACCCGACGGATTCAGGTGGATGTCCGGATCATCTGTGCCACCAATGCGGATCTCGAACTGGCCATGAGAGAAAACCGGTTCAGGGAGGATCTCTATTACAGAATCCATGTTGTACCGATCAAGCTTCCGGCACTGCGGGAGCGGGAGGGCGATGTTCCACGCTTGATCAGACATTTTCTTCAAAGCTTCAATGCCAAGATGGGAAAATCAATCGTTGTTTCGGAGCGTGCCATGCTCAAGCTCTGCCAGTATTCCTGGCCGGGGAATGTCCGTGAACTTGAAAACATGATTCATCGGCTGGTTGTCATCAAGGACAGCGATGTCATCGAAGCCGATGATCTTCCCCATGAGATCCGTCATCCGGAGAAGGCACTTGTCAGTGGATTTTCCTCCAGCATGACTCTGGAAGAGGTTGAGCGACAGCATATTAAAAAAATCCTTCACGAAGAGGGTAATAATATCAGCCGGGCCGCCCAAGTGCTCGGGATTACCAGAAAAACACTTCATGCCAAGCTTGCCAAGTTGCATCTCGAATGAGGACCGGTTTCTCCGATTACTGCCTTGCGCCGGCATTCTCGTCAAATTCGAAACGAAGACCGTCATAACCCGGAGAGACCGGTGGCGGGAGCGAGGTCGAGATCGCGGCATGATCCACCAGGTGGCAGATGTGTGTTATCCAGACATGCTGAGCGGAGGTACGGGCTGCGGCATGACAGGCCTGGGCGATCGAGAAGTGGGTTGCATGTGGTTTCTCGCGCAGTCCGTTGATCACGAGGTACCGGATGCCGGAGAGCAGTTCGAATGTGGATTCAGGAATGAAGGATGCATCGGTGATGTATGCCATATCCCCGATCCTGAAACCGTGGATCCGGTCTTCTCCATGCAGGACAGGAAGGGGTGTGATGCAAAGGCCATTGATGTTCCATGATCCGTTGAAGGTCTGCAGATCGATTCTTGGAAGTCCGCCTCCCGTCGGTTTTTCGGAAAAAATATACGAAAACGTATTTTGAACAATCGTGCAGGTATGACCGGATGCATAGACTCGGACGGGATGCAAACGTGAGAGTGGCCTCAGTTCGGAAAGTCCTCCGATATGGTCGGCATGATGGTGCGTGAGCACGATTGCCGAGATTTCGGATATCCCGTGTTGCAACGCCTGCTGACGGAAGTCCGGGCCGCAATCGATCAGGATCGAACCAGCTTCGGTCTCGAGCCAGGCACTTGTGCGCAATCTTGTGTTCATGGGATCTCGTGAAGTACAGACAGGACAGGAACATCCCAGCATGGGGATTCCGTCCGATGTTCCGGTACCGAGCAGGGTGAGACGTGCCATTCACCAAAAATACGGGTATTTGCGCAGATGGACGTGATTCTTTGCGGGCGGGAATGCGTCCTGGTCGCGGACGAAAAGTGGTACTTTGCTGTCGAAAGAGAGTAATTTATCGTTATGGACAAACACACTGCGGTTACATCCGAAGGACTTGAATTTCTGGCCGGCAAAGCCAGGCAAGCTGCTTTACAGCTTCAGGATATTGCTCATGATCATCGGGTAGAGGCACTTCGCTCGATGGCCCGGGCGATCCGAGTGCATTCTGCCGAGATCCTTCGCGAAAATGCGCTCGATTGTCTTGATGCAAAAGCTTCAGGTCTCGGAATGAGTTTGTACAAGCGGCTTGAGCTCGACGAAGCCAAAATCGAACAGATGGCGGTCGGACTTGAAAGTGTGACCGCCTTGCCCGATCCGGTCGGGGTTCTCCAGGAGAAGATCGAGCTGGATTCCGGATTGGTTCTCGAAAAAGTCTCCTGCCCCCTTGGCGTCCTGGCCATCATTTTCGAGTCACGACCGGACGTTGTTCCCCAGGTTGTCGGACTCTCCGTCAAATCCGGGAATGCCGTCATTTTCAAAGGCGGCAGTGAGGCCCTGCGTTCAAACCGTGTGCTGCATCATCTTTTGCATGAGGCGGGAGTCCAGGCGGGCCTTCCGGACGGGTTCGCCTGTATCGTGGAATCACGGGAAGCTGTTTCGGCCCTTCTTCAGATGGATGACTCTATCGACCTGATCATTCCCCGGGGATCAAATGCTCTCGTCCGTTCGATCATGGATTCGACACGGATCCCGGTTTTGGGGCATGCCGACGGAATTTGTACCATGTACCTGGACTCTCAAGCCGATCACGCGCTTGCTGTCCGTCTCGTCCATGATGCCAAGACCCAGTATCCCGCCGTGTGCAATGCCATCGAAAACCTTCTTGTCCACTGTTCCCGCGTCGATGACCTGCTTCCTGCGGTGATTCAGGATCTTATCGATACCGGTGTCGAGATCCGGGGAGACCGGGATGTCTGCAACCTCTTTCCAGGAGTGCGCGCAGCAGACGAGGCGGATTGGGATACCGAGTACAATGACCTGATTCTTTCCGTGAAGATCGTTGATTCTCTGGATGAAGCGATCGAATTTATCAACCTGCACGGATCGGGGCATACCGATGCGATTGTGACCGGTTCGGATGAAGCGGCCAGCAGATTTGTCCGGCGTGTTGATTCCTCTTCGGTCATGGTCAATGCTTCGACACGATTCGCGGATGGGTATCGCTATGGCAAAGGTGCCGAGATCGGGATCAGCACCAACAAAACCCATGCCAGGGGGCCGGTTGGTCTGGAAGGACTGGTCATATACAAATACGTCCTTCGTGGTGAGGGACAGTGTGTGGCGGATTATTCCGGAGCTCATGCCCGGAGCTATACCCACAGGAAAATTCTGTGAGGGCCAAGGAGTGTCAGGATGTCCGGTGAGCTTGAAGAAACCCCGGTTGTGATTCGAAGTATCTCGCCACCCATCGGACTTCCGGGTGGCGAGGTGACCTTGTTTTGTGACGGACTGGATCCCCTTTCTCTGGATGACGAGTCACTGCATTTTTGTGGTTCGGTGGCAATGATTGAAGGGGCCTCTCCGCAAAAGCTGGTGACGCATATTCCCGAAAACACCTGGTCCAATGAAGTGAGCATCATCCAGCACGGTATTGAAAGCAACGAATACCGGTTTATCGTCCCACGATGTGTCGGAAATGCACTGCACAGCATGACAAGTCCGGCGGTCACGAGGGAAAACGAGGTGTTGGCCACGTTTTGCGGCATGCCCGGGCAACTGACGCCGGTCTCGGTGTTTTTGATCCACTCACACCACGGGAAACAGTCGTTTTCGGGCGGGTTGCACAACATCGGTGCGCTTACCGTTGACGGGAATCAGCGGGTTTGGGCGGCCAGCCGGTCTGAAGGTGTGTTGTACATCCTCAAGCCGGATGGTGGGCATGTCGTGATTGCCGATGGTTTCGAGAACCCCTGTGCGTTGGCCGCATTCGAAGACGAGATATACTGTGCCGAGCTCTCCGGACGGATTTCTATTGTGCAGGCTGATGGACGCAAGGAACTCCTTGCAGAGATCGAACCGAGCGAGATATCCATCCATCTTGCAATGTCACGAACCGGACTTCTCTACGCGAGCAGTACACAGCGAATCGGAGAAAACGCCATCTGGAACATCTCCAGGAATGGAACTGTCAAAGAATTCGTGCGGGCCCTGATGGAATTCCACGGGATGGGATTTGACGCGACCAATGCGCTCTATGTTGCCGTCACCGAAAGGGGAAGCGGTGGCATCGACATGTACCATGTCGGATCCACCGAGCGCCAGAGAGTGGTGAGCGGACAGGACATTGTGGGTATGGCCTTTGACGCCCATAACGACATGTACATTGCGACATTCAACAAGATGTATCTGGTGCACAATCGTCATCTGATGATGGCATGGAATGCCGTCCGAAAAAAATGAGAATCAGTTTTTTGTTTCGGTACTGCTTCCATGAAGACCGTCAACCAGGTATTCGTCGACCGGAACGCCCTGGCCGGTAAGTGATGTCGCCAGGGATGAGACCGGGAGGACGAAGCGGATCTCGCCGGCCGATTTCAGGACCATTTGCCTCAGTGAGACAAAAGCGGAGGTCGAGAGATTGTCCAGGTGCCCGGCCCCGGTCAGATTGACTGTAAAAGTGTTCCGGCCGACAGCAAGCAATTCCGCAATCCGGTTTCTCAGATTGCTTATCTTCTCGTCGTTGATCACACCCCTGTACTCGAAGAGATACGCGGAGTGTGACCGGACTTCAATCCAGCTCTCACGGGTCTCGCTTTTCGGATTCGTTTCCGATGTCGGCTTTTCACGGGCAAGATAGCGTTCGAGCGCTTCAACCACGAGTCGGGTTTCGGGAGTGGCGGGGAGAACCTCGTTGGCGAGAAACGAGAGTTCTTCAGTTACAGAATTCTCTTTCGCTATGACGAGAAGGGGAATGGCGTAGAGTTGGGGACTCATCTTGATTTCGTGGGAGAGCGGGACTGGTTCCGGCAGGACAAGGATGATAGCGCCCGGCATGTGTTCACGAGCCAGGACTGGCACGGCACGGGGATTGGATGTGACAAGGGTCCGGTATCCGTGAGACTCCAGTTCTTGGGACAGGGCTGATCCTGAAACATGATCACTGTCACAGATCAGGATGCGTGTCTGTCCGCGCACGGTTTACTTCCTCCGGTGCTTTTTGAAGATTTTATGCCAGAATACCGTAAATACAAGGACAATAATCCAGAAAAAGCGGCCCATCCGGAGCGGGTTGCGAAAGGCCTTGGAGAGACCCTCGAGTCCGCGGCGGCGGAGCCACAGTGGTCCACGCGTTGTGATCCCGGCGCAGAGGTCAAAGGTGTTCCCGACGGAGATGGCTATCGTGGACGGCATCGCTTTCTGGTTCTGAATGATCCAGTTTTCCTGTTTTGGAAACCCCATGCCTACGAAGAGGAAGGACGGGGCCGATTTCCGTATGGCCGAGACGATATCTTCACCCCGTTCCGGTTTGAAATGTCCGTGATACGAGCCGACAATCCGCATCTCGGGAAAGCTCTTGCGGAGGGTCGTGACGGCCTGGAGAATGGTGTCCGGCCTGGAACCGAGGAAAAACAAGGTTTGTTTGTGTTCGATGGCACCCCGCAGGACATTCATCGAAACATCAGCGGGCGAGAAGAAGGTCGTGAGTGGTTCCGCAAAGCGGCGGGCGACCCAGGTGATGCCACGGCCTTGAGGGATCAAGAGTGTCGCCGAGTTGAGGATGGCCGCATACTTCTTGAAAAAATGCGCCTTGATCAGACGGTTGGCAGTAACAAAGGTGATGCTCGCGGCCATCTCCTGAGCGGCCATTTCGCCGATCCGGGCCAGGAGTTCGTCCATTGAACCGGCAAAAATGCGAAACCCGAAGAGGTGTGAGTATGTGCGCGACATATGAGTGACGTCCCTTACTCATGGAAGGCGGCCGAGCCTGTCAGGCGGACTCCCGAGAGTTTCCAAAGATTGGCTGAAATATACTCACAGACTCATGGGTGTGAGCAATTGACCGGTTCGATGGACTGCCAATCATCACGACATGCGAAAACGACATTGGCGAGTGCCGTGATCGCGGCGGTTTCGCTGCGGAGAATGTTCTGTCCGAGCGAAAGAGGGAGGAATCCTGCCTCGGAGAAATTCCGGACTTCGTCCGGCGAGAGGCCACCTTCCGGTCCGATGGCGAGGATGACCCGGGATACGGCCGTCGTCCGATGGACTGCGAGGACGCTCATCAGGGAGGGCCTGGCACTCTCCCATGGCAGGAGCCTGAGGGCCGGTCCCTCCGAAGCGAGAAGTTCACCCAAGCGTGCAAAACTTGTCACTTCTTCAAGAATCTCGGGAGGCGTGCTGCGTTCAGACTGCTTGCAGGCTTCGTAGGCAATCCTGGAAAGCCGGGTTGAATGCTTTTCCCTGTTTGGCCGGACGACCGAGCGCTCAAAGAAATAGGGGATGATCCTGTCGCATCCGAGTTCGGTGACTTTTTGGACAATCCACTCGCTTCGCTGGGATTTGAGGAGGGGGATGACCATTGTGACGGGGTGGATGTCCTCGGATGCTTCGATCACCTCAAGTATCCGGGCGGTACAGGAGCGGGCATCAGCCACTTCGATCCTGGTCCGCAGGACCGGTCCGTCCATCTGTCGGCAACGGAGCATGTCTCCGCAGGATTTTCTGAGAACGTGCACAAGATGGTGACTCTGATCCTCCGGAAAGGTGACGATCATGTCGGAGATCCAGCTGGATTGGACAAGAAAAAGACTCATGGAGAACATCCTCAGGCGGGAAAATGCTACAATTTACGATAAATTTATGGTATATTTTATTCAAGCGCAAGTATTTCGCGCTTCCGCCCTGAAACGGCGGCAGGTCAGTTCAAACGGAGAGTACAATGCAGTTTGCCCCTGGTGACAAGGTCGTCTATCCCCTTCACGGCGTAGGTTGCGTCGAACGACTTGAAAAACGGGATGTCTTGGGAAACGAGCAGATGTATTACATCATCCGCATCGCCTGTGACGATATGACTGTCATGATCCCTGTCGAGCGGTCTGAAGAGCTCGGACTGCGTGCCATTGTCGGCAAAAAGGATGTCGAGCTGGCTCTCGATATCCTCGTCAAAAAGTGCAATGCCGGGATGGATGATGACTGGAAAGCCCGGTTCAACATGAACAAAGAGAAGATCCGCACCGGATCCATTTTTGAAGTTTCCGAAGTCGTGCGGAACCTCTTCCAGCGAAGCAAGGACAAGGAACTCTCCAGTTCCGAAAAGAAATTGTACGAGAACGCCTACCAGCTTCTGGTGGACGAGATTTCCTTGCGACTCGAATCCGAGCGGTCCGAGGTTGAGGACATGATTGCCCAAAAGCTTGAAGAGGGGCAAAAGCGCGCCGCCCGCCGCAAGAAGAAGACCGTATGAACAAACGGCAGATTGTCCGCGACCTTTTGCTTTTCCTGTCTGTCCAGGCGGGAGTGGTTGCTTTCAGTCTGCTGGTAGAAATGAAGGCCTTCAAGGGGATTCCCCTTCTCAAAAGCAGACTTGATGTTGTCCTTTTTTTCTGCTCGATCACCGTGGTGGCTTGGATCCTTGTCCTCGTTCTGCGCAAGATTGGCGGGAAAAGGATTTTCTTCGCGCTGATCGGTCTCTTGAGTGGGCGCTTCGCTTCGGAAATCATCCAGATCGTCTTTGTGCCCAAGACTGTCCAGAATCTCGATCTCATCTTCGATGTTTTCTGCATCGCTGTTGCCCTGTTTCTTTCCCTGCGTTTTGCACGTGTTCTCGTCTCACGGCCCAACTTCCCTTTTCTCGGGCTTGAAAACGGAAAAAAGGGGGACATCCAGGCCAGACCCAAGGTCGTCGACACGAGTGTTGTGATTGATGGCCGGATTGCGGATGTCATCGATGCAGGATTCATCGAGGGGACCTTTATCGTCCCCGAATTCGTGCTGACGGAACTGCAGCAGATCGCTGATTCCCCCGATGCGATCAAGCGCAGTCGCGGGAGACGCGGGCTTGATATACTCAACCGAATGAAGACTTCCGCCAATTGCTCGGTTGTGATCACGGACCAGGATTTCCCGGGTATCTCCGAGGTTGATGCCAAACTTGTCGAGCTTGCGTTGAGAAACAACGCCATGCTCTTGACCAACGATTTCAATCTCAACAAGATTGCCGTACTCAAGGGGTTGCGGGTCCTCAACATCAATGAGCTGGCCAATGCGCTCAAATCGAGTGTTTTGCCCGGCGAAGAAATGACTGTCACTGTTATCAAAGAGGGCAAGGACCCCAACCAGGGCATTGCCTATCTCGACGACGGAACGATGATCGTTGTCGATAAAGGCCGCGGGTACATCAACCAGCGGATTTCTGTCATGGTTACGAGCGTATTCCAGACCCCGGCCGGCCGTATGATTTTTGCACATCCCATCAAGTAGGTACGGTGCAGAATCGACGTAGAGTTTCGAATGTCATTTCGCGGGAAGAGATCCTGCACGAGACGAAAGAGGTCGGATATGTACATTCTTGTTTTGAACAGCGGTTCTTCATCGGTCAAGTATCAACTCGTATCCATCACGGATGAATCGATTGTGACCCGGGGATGTGTCGAAAAAATCGGGAGCAAGGAAGCGATTCATACCTACAGTGCCGGGGAGCAAGGGAAGCTCAAGGAAGTGCATCCGATCGTGAATCACGAGGAGGCTCTTTCCGTCGTCTTCAGGGCATTGACCAATCCTGCGCATCCCGTGATTCACGATCTCAAACAAATTGCTGCTGTCGGGCACCGTGTGGTGCATGGTGGTGCCAAATTCACCGAGACCGTGCTTGTGACCGAGGAAGTGATCAAGGACATCCGGGAATGTATCGAGCTTGGACCTTTGCACAATCCCCACAACCTTAAGGGCATCGATGTCTGCATGCGGCTGCTCCCCGGAACACCGCAGTTGGCCGTCTTTGACACGGCTTTTCACCAGACAATGCCGGAACATGCCTACCTCTACGCGTTGCCCTATGTCTTCTATACCAGGCATCGTGTCAGACGATATGGTTTTCACGGGACCTCGCACAGGTTCATTACGGAGCGCGCATCCGTCCTTCTCAACAAGGCCCAAAAGAACGTCAACCTCGTCAGTTGCCATCTGGGGAACGGATCCAGCATCTGTGCCATCCGGGGAGGAAAGAGCATCGATACTTCGATGGGGTTTACACCCCTCGAAGGTTTGATCATGGGAACACGTTCGGGCGATATGGATCCGGCGATCATTCAGTATATCATGCACAAGGAAAACTATACCATCCAGGAAGTTGATTCCCTTTTGAACAAACAGAGCGGATTGTTGGGGATATCGGGTGCAACCAATGACCTCCGGGAACTGTTCAGCCTGGCCGACAAAAAAGACCAGCGTGCGCAGTTGGCGATCCAGATGATGGTCTACCGGTTGAAAAAATACATCGCTTCGTACATGGCCGTGCTGAATGGAGAGGCTGATGCCGTCATCTTTACCGCAGGGATCGGGGAAAACAATGCCTGGGTCCGTGAGCAGGCTGTCGAAGGTCTCGAATTCATGGGAATCAAGATCGATAAAAAGAAAAACAAGGCGCTCGACGGAGAGGGTGATGTTGCTGCATCCGACTCGCGTGTGCGGATTCTTGTCATCCCCACCAATGAAGAGCTCTTGATAGCAAAAGATGCAGCCGCCTTTGTCCGCAAACGTCGCGGATCCTGAGATTCCGGGAGAGTCCATGACAGCCAGAATACTGGACGGGAAGATTCCAGCTTCCCGAATCTTCGATCAGATCCGGGCACGAGTCAGTGCCTCCTCCATCACGCCCGGTCTGGCCGTTATTCAGGTCGGGAGTGATCCTGCTTCGACGGTCTACGTCAACATGAAGGAAAAGCGTTGTTCCGAGTGCGGGATTCTCTCGAGGGTGTTCAGGCTGCCCGATTCGACAGCGCAGGAGGATCTCCTCGACTTGGTCCGCCAATTGAATGCTGATCCTGCCATTCACGGAATCCTTGTGCAATCACCTCTTCCCGGACACATCGACGAGTTTGCGGTGATTGAAACCGTCAGTCCGCTCAAGGATGCTGATTGTTTTCATCCCTGCAATATCGGGCGACTGGTGGCAGGGGCCCCCTTGGTGTATCCCTGCACTCCGGCCGGGGCGCTCCATATTCTCAGGTACTACGGGATCGATCCGGCCGGGAAAAGAGCCTTGGTCGTCGGCCGGAGCAATATTGTCGGGAAACCCCTTGGGCTGATGCTCTTGGCCGAAAATGCCAGTGTGGGATGGGCGCATTCCAAAACGAGAAATCTGGCCTCACTCTGCCGGGAAGCCGAAATCCTCTGCGTCGCTGTTGGCAAACCCGGATGCATCACCGCGGATATGGTTTCGGAAGGTGCCATTGTGGTTGATGTCGGGATCAACCGTGTTGCCCGGGGAGAGAGTTCCGTCCTGGTTGGTGATGTCGACTTTGAGGGCGTTGGGCAAAAAGCCGCCTGGATCACACCGGTCCCGGGTGGTGTCGGTGCGATGACCATTGCCATGCTTCTGTCGAATTGCCTGCGTCTTGCCGGGATCCCTCTGCCATGAAAAACGGTTGTCTTTACATCGCGGCCACACCCATCGGAAATCTTGAGGATCTGACCCTGCGAACGATTCGGCTCCTCAAGGAGGCTGATCTTGTGATCTGCGAGGATACCCGAAGGACGCTTGCGCTCCTGAACCATCTCCAAATCAAAAAGGAGCTCGATTCCTGTCACGCACATACGCCGCAGGGCAGGATCCTCAAAATGGCTTCGCGCATTGAAGATGAGGACTTGACCGCCGTTTTGGTGACGGATGGCGGGACGCCGGGCATCTCTGATCCGGGTGCCGCGCTGGTGCGGGCCTGTCGCGAACGGTCGATCCCTGTTTTTCCGCTTCCCGGACCGTCGGCGCTGGCCTCGGCTCTCTCGGTTTCAGGTTTTCCTTCCAATAATCTTGTGTTTACCGGTTTTTTACCATTGAAACCGGGGAAGCGGCGCAAAGCACTGCTTGCGGCTCTGGATAACTATGCAACCGTGGTCTGCTATGAGTCGCCATGGCGTGTGGATGCCCTGCTCGATGATATTGCAGCCGTCGCCCCCGGGGTCCAGGTCCTTGTGGCCCGCGAGATGACAAAGCTGCACGAAGAGTACATCCTCTGGATTGCGGGGACAGACAAGCCGGAACTGACACGAAAAGGGGAGTTCACGCTGGTCATCCATGCCGGGGAAAGGATTCCCGATCAAGATGAAAATATCCAATAAATTGCTTAACTTTTTCCCCAGTTGCTCCGATACTCTGGAGAGAGAAAGGAGTTCGCCATGAGTATAGACGGAATTGGTGATCTTCATGGACCCAAGAGGATATCCGGTCCACAGAGCGTGCGGAAGGCCGGAAGTGCTTCGGTCGAGCCGACTCGCATTTCCGGTGACTCGTACGAAATCTCCGAAGAAAGCCGGATCAATCTTCTGCGGCAGAAGATTGAGGTGCTTGCCAAGGATGCACCCGAACCGGGTGATCGCACAGAGCTGATCAATGATCTCAAAAAAAAGATCAATGACCCCCTGTACAACGAGAGTGTTCTGCGTGAGTTGGCATCACGGATTGCGGAGAGTCTCGGCGGTCAGAACTGACAGGTGCCGGCTGGCGTGATGTCGGTGTCGGCTGATATCCGGAAATCTTTGTGGCGATGCCATGAGGACAAAAAGCGGAGACAAAGGAGCTACGGTCATGCGTGCTCCTTTTCTTTGTTTGCTGCGATGAAGAACAACAGGTGTAGAATGCACTGACAGGGCGGGCGATCATGAGTGTTTTCGAGTTCAATATCCCGGCACGTGTGATTGTCGGCCTCAACGTGGTCAACAGGCTGCCCGAAATCATTCAGGATTATGGCGAACGGGTGATGATCGTCACCAGTGATACCATGGTGCAGCAGGGTATCCTGCGTCGGGTCCAGAGTCTTGCCGAAAGCAAGTCGTACGGAGTGATTGTCTTCGACAAGTGCAGTGCTGACGCCGGAAGCGATGTGGTGGATGAGGGCGTTCTCTTGGCGAGGGAGAGTCGGACCAATGTGGTTATCGGGCTTGGTGGCGCCAATACCCTGAATGTCGCCAAAGCGATTGCCTGTATTGCCGGGAACGATGGATATATTGCGGATTATTTTGCCGGGAAAACGGCAAAACGAAAGAAAATAGCCTATATCGAGATTCCCTCGACGCATGGAATTTGCCATGGCCTTCTGGATTCCTTTTTTATAAGAGATGTGGATGACAATATCAGGAAGGAGTACCGGAGCCGCTTCAATTACGCCGAGGTTGTCCTGGTGGATCCGAAACTCACAGCCAGTCTTGCTCCCAAATTTGTCGTTGCGATCGGTATCGAAGTCATGGCTCATGCCTGTGAGGCCTATATTTCAAAAGCCGCTTCAATCATGACCGAATCCTACATCGGGAACGCCATCGAGCTGGTGTACGCCAATCTCAAACAGGCCGTGATCGAACCTGAAAACATGGTGGCCCGGCAGGCACTCTCCACGGCCGGAGTCTTTGCGTCCATTGCGCTCAATTCCAGCCGGCCAGGAACGACGTGGGCCCTGGCCCTGGCTTTGTCGACACGGTTGGGGCTGTATCGGGGAATCGGCGTCTCCATCATCCTTCCGCACGTGATGGAATTCAACCTGACGGCATCCCCCAACAAATATGTAAGAATTGCACGCTCATTCGGGGAAGACGTGAACGATATCAGCGTTGTGGAAGCGGCCATCAAGGCGATCGAGGCTGTCCGCAAGCTGCTTTTTGACCTGAATGTCCCGCAACGGCTCAAAAACTTTGAAATCGAACCGGATGGATTTGATGAGGTTGTCCGTGATGCCAGAACATATGATTTTTTAAGTGTTCTTCCGCGGTCTGTGACCTATGACGATCTGTTGAACATCCTGAACGCAGCGTATTGATTCCGTATGGCTCTGATGCATGCTTTCTTCTGGAAAAAAAACTTCCGGCAGACTACCTTATACTGAGATTGTCCCGTATGGTTTGTGTCGGGGGCATGGCGTTGTGGAGGACAGGATGGGAAAGAGAAAATTGCTCGCCGGGACTGTGGGCATGATATTGCTGGCTGTCTGTCTCGGTTTCTTTGTGAACGGACAGGTGATCGGCCGCGATTCGGTGTATGAAAATTTCGAGCTCTTCAGCAAGGCCTTCCAGAATATCCGCAACTACTATTATGATACCGATAAAATCAAGTCAAAGGACCTGATTTATGGCGGGATCCGTGGCATGCTCGAGGCCCTTGAAGACGAGCATACCTCGTTTCTGCCACCTGCCGAACTGAAGAGTCTCAGTGAGGAGACAAGCGGCGAGTTTGGTGGGCTGGGAATCATGATCGGAATCCGGGAAAAAGTCCTGACGGTCATCAGCCCGATCTACGGGACACCCGCCTGGGAAAAGCATATTCAGCCCGGCGACATGATCATGTCGATCGACGGGGTCACGACCAAGGACATCCCGCTTGTGGATGCTGTCCGGAAACTCAGGGGACCTGTCGGAAGCACTGTGACCATCACCATACTCCGGCCCAACCAGGATGAGTCTTTTGATGTTGTCATCAAAAGGGCATTGATCAGGATCGAGACTGTCAAAACCGCGTATCTCGAGCGGGAAGGTCTCGGCTATATCAAGATCACCCAATTTTCCGAAAACACTGAAGAGCTGTTGCGCAAGGCGTGGGCAGAGTTCTCGCAAAAACAGATCAAGGGTGTGATTCTTGACTTGCGGAACAATCCCGGCGGGTTGCTCAGTTCCGCAACCGAGGTCGCCAATCTGTTCATCTCCGAAGGTCTGCTTGTTTACACGAAGGGACGCGAAGCAGAACCTGTCCGGAGGTTCGAAGCTTCCCGTGCCCGGGCCATCTTTGATACCAGGATTCCCCTGATTGTGATGGTCAATAAAGGGTCGGCTTCAGCATCCGAGATCGTTGCTGGAGCCCTCCAGGATACGGGACGTGCCATATTGCTGGGTGAGAATACCTTCGGAAAGGGTTCAGTCCAGACAATCCGTCCCATGATGGACGGGTCCGCGATAAAACTGACGGTGGCCCTGTATTACACACCGGCTGGCCGGCAGATCCATAAAAAAGGACTTGTCCCGGATATTGTGGTTCCCGTGCCGGAGTATTCCAAAGCAGAGCAAAAGGCTGTGCTTCGTCTGATGAATGAGGATCACCTTGCCCGTTTTTTGAAAGAGCATCCGGAGTATACGGCGAAACACTTGGCAGATTTTGTCGAAGCGTTGCGGAAAAAAGACATTGTATTGCCCGAGGAAGAGGTTGAGCGCTGGATCTACTGGGAGAAGAACAAGGTTGGTGAGCCGGAACTGGTCAATCTCCGGTTTGATATCCAGCTTCGGAAAGCGGTCGAACTCTTTGGAAACGCGACGATCAAGGCTCCCGGAAAGATTCGGGTTTTTACCGAAGTAAAATGATACATGCCCGGAATGCCGGCCTTGACAAGGGCCTGATCAGGGTGCAGGATGTGAGTATACGCCTGTGATCAGGCGAGGAGGCCGGAATGAATGAAAACGGAAAAACAGCAGTAGCCTTTCTTCTCGGAGTTATTGCCGGAGGGGTGTTGGGGATCATGTTTGCTCCAAAGTCCGGCAAAGAAACCCGTGAGAGTCTGCACAAGTACATCAAGTCTGCCGAGGAAAAGTTGGCCCGATTGAGGCACAGGCGTGATCAGATGGACGATGACGAGCAGGCGAATATAACAGACGAGCAGGCCTGAGAGCCTGGCAAGAGACAGGAAACACCATGACAGTGACTGAGATTTGCCTCATCATCATTGCCTCTTCCCTTGTACTGGGGCTGGGTATTCTTCTGGTTGCGGTGCTGGCGGTATCCAGGGCCTACAAGAAAAAGGTTCTTCCGCTTATTCAAAAGACAAACGGTGTGCTGGATAATCTGTCAGCGGTGACCCTTGCCATTCGTGACCAGGTCGATGAACTCCGGACCGTGATGGATGACATCACCTATCGGACCAGGGTGATGGCAATCAACGTACAGGAAAAGATCATCCCGACCGTGAGTGATGTTGTTTCGTCCCTTTCGGGCGTGTTCAGGTTTTTCAGCGGAATTTTCGGGCGCAACCAGAACTCGCGCTAGATGAAAACTTCTTCACGATGATTGCCAAAATCTTGTCCAAAAACGCTCCGCCTGTCGAGTACGGCAGGCGGTTTGCCTTTTTTCAGATCGTCGATCATCCGGAGAAGGGATCAACACCCACGATTCCGGATGAGACTTTCTTGATCTCCCGTCGGGAGAGTGATCCTTGGACAGCGGTCATCCGTTGGGCCCGTCATTACGGAGTCAGGCTGGCCTGTGCCGAGTCCTGTACCGGGGGACTTGTCTCCGCCGGTTTGACGGCCATCGCCGGGGCTTCGCGGGTTGTCATGGGAGGCGTAGTTGCCTACGACAACCGGGTCAAGCGGGATCTTCTCAAGGTCCCAGCGGATTGTCTGGGGCGTTTTGGAGCCGTCAGCGAGGAATGCGCTTGCGGGATGGCGGATGGCTGTCGGGAGCTCTTTGGTGTCGATCTTGCCATCTCGGTGACGGGAATAGCCGGGCCGGGTGGCGCTGTTCCCGGAAAGCCCGTCGGAACGGTCTGTTTTGCACGGGCAACCCGGTCTGGCATTGACTCCCTGCGATGCCAGTTCAGTGGGACTCGTGACGAGATTCGGGTCCAGGCGGCGGAAATGGCCTGTGCCATCCTGCTGTTGACGATCAGGGAAGGGGCGGGATATGAGGGTCTTTCTGGCTATTCCACTTGGTGAGCGTGTGAATAGCGCGCTCGATGCCTGGTACGAGACGGCCTGTGCCGGGCTCGGGCTGAGAAAGGTTCCGGCTCAAAACCGCCATGTGACGCTGCATTTCTTCGGTGATGTGAGTGATGAAGAGCTTGCCATAATCAAAAAGAAGGTCGAAGAACAGCGCCGGATGAACCTGCTTCCGGACGATGGGCTTGCCGTTACGGGAATCGGTGTGTTTTCAGGCTCGAAGGCCCCGGTGATACTCTGGGCCGGCGTCGAGGACAGGACTGGCTGGCTGGCCGGATATGTTGCATCGCTCGATCAGGGTTTGGCCCGTTCAGGGTTTGCGAGACCTCAGATGGCGTGGCAGCCTCACATCACACTGGCCCGAACCCGCAGTCCGAGCCGGATCGAGTTGGCGGAACTCTGTTCAGCAAACAAAACTGTCCAATTTGGAACAATCTATCCGGTCCGTGTCGTCCTCTATCAGTCAACCCTTTTTCCTGAAGGCCCCCGCTACGACGTACTGGAGATTTTTAAGGGATGAGGCACAGTCCGGAAACGAGATTCCTTGTGGTCCTGCTCCCGGCCGGTGATCGTGGTCAGGCATCACGGCATCCCGACCAGGATGAGGCCACCGGTATGTCAGCGAAAATCCGCAACCTGCTCCTTCATCCATGTGCGGAGTTCACCGGCCCATTCGGGACGGGAGAGCGCGTATTCCATGATGGCTTTGACATACCCGACCGGTTCGCCGACATCGAGCCGTTTTCCGCTGAACTCCGTTCCACAGACCAGGCCCTGCTCTGCGAGTGTGTTGACCGAACCAACGTGGTAGAATTCACCGCCGGTCACCCGTTCCCGTTCGGCCCGCAGGAGTGGGTAGATCGATGGCGGGAGGATGTAGCGACCTATCGTGGCCAGACAGGAGGGGGCGGAGTCAACCGGCGGTTTTTCGATGATCCCAGAAACCCGGCCGTTCTCGCCCGGTGTGATGATGCCATAGCGGTTGACTTCGTCACGGGGAACAGCCATCACCCCGAGGACGCAGTCTTCGGGTCCCCGGGCGGCGCGCATCAGTTGCGCGGCCAGGGGGTCGGAGCCGATGACGATATCATCAGGGTAGGCGACGCAGACCGGCTCACCGGCGGCAAAACTCTCGGCGAGGAGGATCGCGTCGCCTGTGCCGCGCATGGTTTGCTGCCGTGTGAAATAGATGTTTGCATCGGGCGGGGCGATGATTCCAAGTTGGGCGGTTTTCCCCTCGCGCATAAAGACACTCTCCAGCTCGACCTCCCGGTCAAAATAGTCATCGAGGGCCTTTTTTCGGCGGCTTGTGACAATCAGGATATCCTTGATCCCCGAGGCGAGAAACTCGTCAATAATGAAGGTGATGGCCGGCTTGTTGACCAGAGGGAACATCTCCTTCGGGATGGTCTTGGTGCATGGTAAAAACCGTGTGCCATATCCTGCTGCAATAATGATTCCCTTCATTGGTGACTCCCCGCGTTCAAGATGGATGGCCCAGAGGCCGACGATACTAAAGTATAGTGCTGATTTTGCAGCCGGGGGAAGGTGGTCCGAGCATGTGGTGTCTGAAACTTCGTTCCCTTGTTCTGGTGACGGGGCTCTGTCTGGTCGTGTCCCTTCCTGTGGTCTCGTTGAACGATGTCCGGCTCCCGTTTGATGAGGAGGACCACTTTGAAGACCGGGGGGCATTTGGCGTCCTCCGTTTGGGTCGGATTGTGGGTGAGGGCCGGGGGTTGGACAGTCCGGGAGGGAACCGGATCGCCGTCAGTGCTTCCCGCACCCTCTGGTTGGCCAGACAGCGGAGTCTGACCGAGATATCGTTTCAACGCAAAACGATTCAGCGATACTGGTTTCCCGAGTCTTGTGAACCGGCGACGATCTCTTCGATTTTTGTCTCGAAAACGGCGGTTTGGATCGGACTCTCGGATGGACGGGTGGCACTCCGCAGATTCCGGGATGGGACCTGGGAGATCCACGAGAGCGGAAATCGCGGTCCCCAGCGGATCATGGAAGTTGCGGGCAGTATCCTCGCGTTTTCACAAGAACCCGGGGGGTGGGTCGCCTACTTTCATGAGGCAAAACGAAAATTTCTCCCGTACTTCTCACTGCCCGGAGATCTCAAGGCCATACCGGGAAGCATGAAGCTCTATGGACGAGGCTGGTACCTGGCAACCGATCTCGGCCTGTTCAGGATTGAAAGGCCGGGAACGGAGGGCATGCGCTGGGAGATGCAGGGAACCCGTGACGGTCTTTCCCTGATGACGATTCATGATCTTGCACCGCTGGGAAACCGCTTGTTGTTGGCTTCCTCGGTCTCACAGTATCCCCGCTTGCCCCGGCACATCAGATTGACAAGCTATGGCAGCTTTGTGTTCGATTATTTCCAGGGTGTCTGGAAGCGGCAGGGCGAGCCGGGCCTGTCCCATTTTCTCGCAGTGAACGCTTCCAATGCAACCATTCCGGCCAACGGGCTGTGGGTCTATGCGCAGGCGGGGGACAGGGCCCGGACAGTCCGGGGAGCCGAAGACGAATTCTTCAGGGTCCTTCCTGTCGGGCCGGAGACCTGGTTGGCGGCCGGGGCGCGTGGTCTCTACCACTGTGGACGGGTCGGGCAGGAGTATCGAGCTGTACGGATCGTGTCCCTGCCGGGCCTCTGGATCGACGATCTTGCGCGGGACGCTGAGCGGGCCTATGTACTTTCCGGTCGTTCCCTCTACGAGATTCCCCTGAACGGCTTGAAAGATGCAGTACTTGGAAGTTTGAAGCCCAATATGGCCCTGACAAATCGGGAACCTTCGGAGAGGACCAATCGCCAGACATGGCCGCAACAGGTCAGGCCGGTCTCTGAGGAAGCCGCGTTCGTCTCCCAGATAACTCGCTATCTTGAATCGCTCAAGCACCAGGGAAAATCCGTGTCCCGTTAGCAGGCGTCTTCGTCCAGGTTTTTTTTTTGATGAACACCCTCAGGCGAGCTGGGGCCGTCAGGTCGCGGAATGGATGCACCATGGCGGGTGTC
>Ga0116172_10000989_pt1 | contig 26640 bp, 25 predicted proteins | sample AD_UKC083_MetaG_FD_89799 | JGI IMG/M metagenome (GOLD analysis project Ga0116172, IMG submission 89799) | Active sludge microbial communities of municipal wastewater-treating anaerobic digesters from USA - AD_UKC083_MetaG | ecosystem: Engineered > Bioreactor > Anaerobic > Digestate | place: USA... | reverse complement strand
GGTTACAATCAGGCTGCTATTGACGCAAAACTGGCCAAAGCCTGCTATGATATTTTCGAGGGACCCGGCAAGGTTTATTTTGAAGTAGGCGATTCGATGGCATATATCACTGATATGAAGAATCATGATATCCGCAGCGAAGGTCTCTCTTACGGATTGATGGTAGCTGTTCAGCTGAACAAGAAAGATGTTTTTGACCGTATCTGGAGATATTCAAAGAAATATATGCAACATCAGAGCGGCCCCCGCGAGGGATATTTTGCCTGGAACCTGAAGCCTGAGACCGGTGCTCAAAATGCTGCAGGATCAGCATCGGATGGTGAGTTTTATTTTGTCACAGCCCTGTTATTTGCATCCAATCGCTGGTGCAACGACACAGGAATTGATTATTATGGTGAAGCCCGGAAAATACTTGATGCAATGTGGAGTAAAGACGGGACGGGCGGTGTAATGAATATCATTAATGTGGAGCATAAGCAGATCACTTTCGTGCCCGACAAAGGCGGGTACGGCTATACGGATCCTTCTTATCATCTGCCGGCTTTCTGGGAGGTATGGGCCGAATATGCCAACGATGGCCATGAACAATTCTACAGGGATTGTGCCGATACCTCACGCGCATTTCTCCGGAGAGCCTGTAAATCTCCTACCGGATTAAATGCCGACCTGACAGAATTCAGCGGAGATCCCAGAAAGCAAGGACGTATGGAGAGTGTTTTCCGTTTTGATTCATGGAGGGTACCGATGAATATTGCCATGGATTACTCCTGGTTTGCCAAGGACAAGAAGTGGCAAAAAGATTATGCCCGCAGGATCCAGAATTTCCTTTTCTGCAGGGGCATAGATACTTATGAAGACCAGTTCAACCTCGATGGCACTTTGCCTGAATGGGTGCTTCCTGCCGGGAGAGTCCGGAAACTGCGTCACTCACTGGGACTGGTGTCAACAGCAGGAGCCGCATCACTTATGGGAACCCAGGCAAAGAGCTGGAAATTTGTGGATGCTGTATGGAACGCAAAGCTCGAACCCTATGAAGACGGTTATTTTGATCCCTATTATGATGGGCTGCTCTATCTCTTCAGCCTTATGCACCTGAGCGGAAATTACCGTTATATCACCCCGGATATGAAATAAAGCTTATGCAAAAAGGGTCGGTCTTGCCCAGCTCTCCAAATTACCGGGCCTCCGGGGTCAGCCCAAACACAACCCTGTATGTTTTGATTATTCCCTTGTAATCAAATCGCACAACAGCGGTTCCGGTTTTCGATTCAGCCTGGGTTACAGCCACTTTGACATCCTTATCGCTTGCTGAGGCAGTTACGAAAGGCAGCCCGGTTGTCCCTGAAGGAATCTGATAAGCAGCTTCATAAAGGTCATAGCCGGTAATCCCGTTGGCATTCGTTGACCTGACCGGAGTGGCCGGCAGATCAAGTTCAACTCCGTTGACCCTGATGCTTACAGCAGGGGTAACCGGACGGACGATTTTCTTTTTCTTCGAGCTAAATCCCAGTCCGGATAAATCGAAAAGAGCACCCTGATCAGAACCCTCGGCAACAAGGAAAATCGCATGCTTCTTGTCGAGCTTATCAACAAATGCTGAAACGTCGGTAGTGAATTTTGTTATTGCCTGTGCGGAATTTGCAGGCACCACTATTTCACCGATCTTTCTGCCTTTCCACGTAGTATTATCCCAGGGTCCGTCCAGCCAGACACTGACCTTAAATTCCTCTTTTGTCTTTGGCGTCAGAAACAGGTTAAATGCCGTTTTATTCCTGCGACTTGTCCCCTTGAAGGCTTTCAACCCTTTCTTGTCTTTATCAAGCCCTCCAAATCCAAAGTACTTGTATCCTATAATATGACCGTTTTCCACATTTGTTATGGGCATATCGTTAGCCCATATATCCCAGGAATCCTGCTGGCTGTTAGTATTTGAAAGATAGCACGCATATCCTGCAGAGTAATATTTATAGGGATCGAGGCCGTAAATGTGGAAGCCTTCCGAAGTTACTTCTGCTCCGGTATATTCTTTTCCCTGACTATCCTTTGCGGACCAGGTATTATCTTCAGCATACGGGTCATATCCCCTGATGGTGACCTTTCCGCCTTCTGCCACCGGTTTTTCATCCCATTTAACCGTTACCGGGGCCACCATCGGCTGACGCGTGTAACCGTAACCCCTTGGCGCCCTGTGATAAAACACATACCACTGATCGTTGATCAGTTCGATGCTGCCGTGGGTATTGTGTCCTGAATAACTCGTCTTAAGTGTTGTGCCATCCCTGTCGGGCACCGGAGCGCGCGAGTCGACAAGAACGCCGCCGCTTTTCCATGGGCCCAGCGGAGAGTCGCCATAGGCATAACGCAATGCCGAGTTGGTACTGCTCAGCCCGTATTCAGGGCCTGAATATCCGCTGTAAACCCATACATATTTATTCCCGATCCTGCGAATTGAAGCGGCCTCGAAGAAGTTGAACGAGCCAAGATCCTGATCCTGATAGACGCTGGGATAAACGGTACCTTCCGGATCCCTGATGACCCCGTATCTGGAGCTGGCAGGAATGAAATAACCGATGGACTCGGTCCCTGGCCTGAGCGAATACATGGTGTTCTGATCGAGCTGACCGGCTGAGGACCTTTGGAATCCCCAGAATCCGTAAGCTCTGAAGCCAATCTCATAATCAGGATCCTCCGGATCGGTTATGTATTCAATAAATACTGCCGGGTCGAATCCCATGATACTGCCCGGAACTGTTCTCATTCCGTCGTCAGTCAGGTTGATGGGTGTAAACGGACCGTCGGGACGGCTTCCTTTGGCCACCATGGCTTCTCTGTTCCAGCCACGGCTATGAGGGTACAGGTAGTATTCTTTTGTACCGTCTCTTTTCTTCACCTCAACCAGGTCGGGGGCGTACATAACATCCCACTGGCCATCAACAGGATAGGTGAAAATGGGTCCCTCATCACGCCAGTCAGACAACTCCTCCACTGGTGCTGACCAGGCTCTGATGTCAGGTCCGCAATAACTCCTGAACCTGACATCGTGCGAACCGATAATATAGATACGGTATTTCCCGGGATTGTCGGGATCTTCAAAAACACGAGGCTCACCGTCGGGAAGATGTTCCCATAACGGCAGATATGGATTTCCTGCAGTATGATGAGTTAATTTGGTTACCTGAGTGCCGTTTTTCGATTGATTATTGTCTCCGCTGGATTCTTCTATCGAAAACAGAAACACAAATAACAAAATTACCTGTGACCTTTTCAAAACAGATAAGACTTTCTTCATTTTTGATCTTTTTATTGCATTTATGACCTGAAAAGTTGCAGAAAACCCGGTTAATGACAGAATCTTTGACCTGATCTCCGGATTACAAAAATAAGGTTTCTTTTCGCTGATCAGCGAAGCAAAACGTTTTTGTGGTAATAATTTGCAAATTGAATCAGATAAAGCAATATTCTTTCCAGGAATTGAAACTCCCCGCTGCAGAGAAGTGGGGAAACGAATTCCGCGAAACCGGGATAATTTCGACGGGTTCCAGCACCGGATTAGCCATTGGCAGAGACCTGGCATTCATGCTTACCTGGCCAAAAGAACGGATATAGCCAGTGCGTTCGCCGGAATTCATATTTATCGGATCTTATAGGCAATCAGTGCCATCCCTCGTGGAACATACAGAACCCCCTCATGGATAACGGGATGTGCCCAATGCGCTCCGCTTCCTTGCTGGATTGTCATCCGGCTAACGATGTTAAAGCCTGATGGTTCCGGTTTGACAAGAGCTATCTCGCCCTTCTCGCTACAACAATAAAGCATCCCGTCGGCAGCGATCACAGGGCCCATAAAGAGGTCGCGTGAGGAGTACATTTTTTCGCCGGTGTCCCAGTTGTAGCACTGCCATGAAGGATCGTTATGCCCCGAACCATATATATAGCCGTTCACGAGGACGGCCGCCCCCATGCGACAGTCGAAGGATTGGTTGAACCACCGTTTCGTCACTGAGGTTCCGTCAGGACTTAAGTTGAGCATTATTGCCCCCATGCCATAACCGCTCAAACAGAAAAGGAGACCATCTTTATAAATAGGTGTATTCTGATGTTCGAGGCGGAGGTTTGCCCACGGGTAAGACCAGAGGAGATTCCCGTTACTGATGTCAATACCCAGTATATATGATTCGGTGTGTGTAACAAGGATGTGGCGTGCAGGAAGCTTTATCAGCTGAGGTGTGCAATAAGCGGCCTTCTCCCCCTTGCCCGGGCAAGTCCAGATCAGGCTGCCTGTGAAACGATTCAAAGCCACAACATTATTTTTTTTCCCGCCGGGAGTGGCATACAACCTGTCGCCATCAACGACAATTGTCTCGTTATAGCCATAGCGGTTGATCACTCCGTCAAAATCCCGTGTAAGCTCTTTGCTCCACCTGACAGAACCGTCTTTTGTGTTCATGCACACAAGCTTTCCGATACCGCTGAGCATGTACAGCAAATCTCCGGCAACTGTTACTGAAGAGCGGGTACCCGGATATCTGTCAGTATATTCGGTGCCATATTTTTCTTTCCATACCAGTTTTCCCGACATGTCAAGCTTAAATATATAGCCCTGGTCTCCCAGCATGGTAGGGATATAGATATATCCACCGTAAAATGTGGGAGATGCAAAACCCACTCCCAGTTGTTCAAATGACCATAGTATTTCGGGTCCGTTTTCCGGCCAGTTTTTGAGTAATCCCTTATCAGGGTAACTACCATCGGCCGAAGGCCCCCTCCACCTGGTAGCTTCCTGGGGTGAAGCAGAAGTTATCCAGGTTGAAATCATAATCATTATCAGAAAGGCTCTTTTCATAATTTCATTTTATAAAAGCGAACAATATACTTAATAATATTGCTTTGGAAAAATCACTGTTAGCATTTGCAATAATGCCAGAACGAAACGGAAGTAGTTTTTCATTCCCGGCAAACAAACACCGGGAGATTTCGAGATCATTCATTCCGGGATCGTTTCCTGTTCATATGCATTCTTTTATTCCTTCAAGTTCTTTAATTTGGCCAGTGTATATGATGACTTTAACAATGGCGGAGGTCCAGGTAGCCCGTCTCAGTCATTCCGTCCACTTTCCGCAGGTGAAACTCAAAAATTGAAAAATGTCCAAATAGAGTTATCTGAAGATTGTGCTAACAAAAAAAACCGTGAATGAAGTGTGGAATGGCCTCAATTTTAATGTAGATGGCTCTATTTCCAATCCAGCTGAGTACAATTGTGCAATCAACACTATTACTTTAAAAAGTGGTTCTAGTATCAATAAGAATGCCATCCTTGAGGAACTCTTTCATGCCTACCAAAACACCATTTATCCTGAAGGTACATGTCAGTACCATTTGGGCACGCCCGGTTATACCAATATCGAGTTCGAGGCCAAGGTTTTCAAGGATATCTATTCGAAATTATATGGTGGTATGACTAGTGGAAATGTCAACTTTCCCCCTTTATTATTTGATGAATACGAAACTTGGATAACAAACAATGCTTATGAGGGAATTACCCAAGCCTTCAGGGAGCAGTATAACACCATGCTAGGATACTTCAATGAGTATAACTCATTTTACGGAGGTTACCTGTTGCCTGGCTTTGGTTCCCCAAATGCCATGATTCAATCCAAGGTCGATTGTAACTAAAACGAGAATAAAAATGAAAACAACAACATTAAAACCCAGATTGTCAGGATTGCCGGCAAAGCTCAGCCTTTTTGCTACAATATTCCTTTTGGCACTATCAGGCTCAACACAAAGCGTTTGGGAAGTATCGGAGGTAAAGGCAGGAGAAACGGTTTTTTTTGTTGATAAAATTGGTACGCATTTGTCCGTCAGGAATAGCAACTATATCGAGCCCATGAATACCAGGGATCAGTACAACTGGGATGCGTTAGAATTTTCTTACGTCAGTATGATCTCGCACGATCCCTTCCTTGAGGCATTTAAACAGTCTTTTACGGCCGGCAGGCTAAAACAACTTGCCACATTAAAAGATAATGTTACCGTAATATTTGATGTTGATGAAAAGGGCCAAATCCTTGGTGTACATTTCTTATTACTTAAAGAAACAACCATTTTGCCTGAAGAGTTGGAAATGCTTGAACGGGAGATGTTATCCAGGGTCAAATTTGTTGTTATCGGCAAGAAACTCGAAGGAATGTTTTTTCATAGAGTTTCAATTTGGGTCTTTTTCTCTGAGGTTCTGAATGTTGAAATCCGTCCTTTTCGTTATTCGGTAAACCTTAAAAACAGCTACCAGGAATAGGATTTGAAAAAACGTTTATTATGGTTACCCAAATTTTGGGTAACCATACCTTTAAAACCATAAGAAAATCACTTGCTTATTGTTAGCCAAGCTCCCATATCATTCGGTCATATGCTAATGTCATGCCAGGTGCTTGCTCATTTCAGCTCATTTGGCTATCTCCCTGGTAACACGAATAGTAAAAACCCTTAAACGGCAATTGCGCATATCGGTGAACGTTGAATTATTGATGCGAAAAGTAGTAAGCCACCTTATCATCTCCAAATCAGAAACAGAAAAGATATTAACCGGAACAGAGAATGATGGATTTTATGAGGAGAACTCTGGTGCCGGAGAAAACCACGCCATTTGACGGTTTATAATGACCACAGAATTAGCCCCAACCTTCCGAATGAAATATTCATCTCCTCCCTGTCAGAACTGAACAATTACAGAATTTCACCAGGAACAATCGTCAGCACTATACTTTTCCAAACAGGAGTAATCAACTCTTCGAAGAATAACATATATAGAAATGCACATATAATGCCATATGATTAAATTGTGCTCCCAAATGTCTAAGCAGGTAAAAAGTGGCTGGAAGAGGGACGAGTTACACATCAATACAAAAAGGTTCAGTAATGTTTCAGTAGTATCATAAAAAACCTTTGTAATCTTCTAATAAAGAGTTAATTACAAAGACTTCTTTGTACCCGGAGGGGGACTTGAACCCCCACAGCCGTTATGGCCAAAGGATTTTAAGTCCTTCGTGTCTACCATTCCACCATCCGGGCAGCTAAAACTCCGGAAATCGGATTTAGGATTTCGGAATCAAAAATGAACATATAAAACAAATAAAGCGTAAAATTTTGGTTTTACGCTTTATGTGGAGCGGGAAACGAGACTCGAACTCGCGACCCCGACCTTGGCAAGGTCGTGCTCTACCAACTGAGCTATTCCCGCAATCATATCCGGTTTTAGCCGGTGTATAAGAACATTTTTTCTTTGCGATGCAAATATAAATCATTTTTATTTCTCACCAAACAATCAAAAAAAATTCCGATAGCCATGGGTATCGTCTCATGATCTGACGTTGGGCATGGGGTTCGCTGAAGGAAAGGTTACTTCAGGCCGGTCAGTTTTTTGATCTCGTTCAGTTTGTTCAACGCCTCAAGAGGCGTGAGTGTATTGATGTTCAGGTTTTTGATTTCATCACGAATCTGTTTCAGTACCGGGTCGTCGAGTTGGAAGAAGCTGAGCTGGATCCCTTCCCTGTTTGTTCCGATGGTTTCCAGGGGTTTGGAGAGTTTTTCGCGGGGTTGTTTATTCTCGAGCTGTTTCAGGATTTCCTCGGCGCGCTGCACCACGCTGCGGGGCATTCCGGCCATGGAGGCCACATGAATTCCGAAACTGTGGTTGCTGCCCCCCTTTACCAGTTTCCGGAGGAAAATCACCTTGTTGCCCAGTTCCCTGATGGATACGTTGTAGTTTTTCACCCTGCAGAAGGAGGCCTCCATTTCATTCAACTCGTGGTAATGGGTGGCGAAGAGGGTTTTGGCGCGTGCCCTGGGGTATTCGTGGAGGTATTCCACGATCGACCAGGCGATGGAGATTCCGTCGTAGGTGGAGGTTCCCCTTCCCAATTCATCGAGCAGGATCAGGCTGCGGTCCGACACGTTGTTCAGGATGCTGGCGGCTTCGTTCATCTCCACCATAAATGTCGATTCCCCCAATGAAATATTGTCGGAAGCCCCCACCCTGGTGAAGATCTTGTCGACGATGCCGATTTTTGCCGATGCTGCCGGTACGAAACTTCCCATTTGGGCCATCAGGACGATCAGGGCGGTCTGGCGGAGCAGTGCGGACTTCCCGGCCATGTTGGGCCCCGTGATGATCATGATCTGCTGCTCTTCCTGGTCCAGGAAAACGTCGTTGGCGATGTAGGATTCCCCCACCGGCAATTGCCGCTCGATCACCGGGTGACGCCCTTCCTTAATATCCAGAATCGTGGTATCGTTGATTTCCGGACGGCAATAGTTGTAATCCCTGGCGCAGGAGCTGAAAGAGAGGAGGCAGTCAATGCGTGCGAGGATGGCAGCATTTTGCTGAATGGCCGGGACGTATTCCGACAAGGCCAGCACCAGGTCGTTGAAAAGTTGGTTCTCCAACTCCTGGATTTTCTCTTCTGCCCCCAGGATTTTGGCTTCATACTCCTTCAACTCTTCGGTGATGTAGCGTTCGGCGCCCACCAGGGTCTGCTTGCGGATCCATTCCGGCGGGACTTTTTCCCTGTGGGTGTTCCGAACCTCGATGTAGTAACCGAAGACATTGTTATAGCTGATTTTCAAGGAGCTGATCCCGGTCTCATCGCTGAGTGTCCTCTGCATCTTAGCCAGGTACTCCTTTCCTGAAAAGGCAAGTTCGCGTAGTTCGTCAAGTTCCGCGGAGACCCCTTTGGCCATCACTTTTCCCCTGCTGATGAGCATGGGAGGATCGTCGGCGAGTTCGCGGCGGATCCGCTCCCTGATGGTATCGCAGGGATTCAGCTGTTCGGCGAAACGAAGCAGGGTTTTATTCCCCGACGCGGCGCAGGCGGCTTTCACCGGAATGATAGCGTTGAGGGAATTCTTCACCTGCTGCACTTCGCGGGGGTTGATGCGACCCACCGCCACCTTGGAGATGAGCCGCTCCAGGTCACCCACCAGGCGAAGGTGTTCTTCCACCTTTTCCTTCAGTACCTCATCCTGCAGAAAAGCTTCCACCACGTCATGCCTTTCGGTGATGGGTGCAAGATCCTTCAGGGGAAGGGCCATCCATCGGCGAAGCAACCGGGATCCCATGGGAGAAATGGTGCGGTCTATCACCTGGAGCAGCGATCGGGCCCCTTCGTAAAGGGTGTGGAAGAGTTCCAGATTCCTGATGGTAAACCGGTCGAGCCACACATAATGCTCCTCCTCGATCCGGCTGAGGCTGGTGATGTGGGAAATCTGTTTGTGCTGAGTAAGTTCCAGGTAGCAGAGGATGGCACCTGAGGCGATGATCCCCAGGGGAAGGCTCTCGATGCCGAACCCTTTGAGCGATTTGACCTGAAAATGGCGTGTGAGCCGGTCAAAAGCCGCATCCTCGGTATAAACCCAGTCATCAAGGTTGAAAGTGAAATATTTCGTTCCGAAGAATTCGTTGAATTCCTGGGCTCTTCCCCGTTGGTAAAGCACCTCTTTGGGCTGGAAGGAGCTGAGCAGCTTATCGATGTATTCATAGGTTCCCTGGGCGGTCATAAATTCTCCCGTGGAGATATCGAGGAAGGCGACGCCTGCCATCTTGCGGTCAAAATGGACGGAAGCCAGGAAGTTGTTTTCCCTGTTGTTCAGGACATTGTCATTGATGGAAACTCCCGGGGTGACCATTTCGGTAATCCCCCGTTTAACGATCTTTTTGGCCAGCTTCGGGTCTTCCAACTGCTCGCAGATGGCAACGCGCTGCCCCGCCCTGACCAGTTTGGGAAGGTAGGTGTCAAGGGCATGATAAGGAAATCCCGCCAGTTCGACATAACTGGCGGCTCCGTTTGCCCGGCGCGTCAGGGTAATCCCCAGAATGTCGGCCGCTTTGATGGCATCATCGCCGAAAGTCTCGTAGAAATCGCCGATCCTGAAAAGCAATACCGCATCAGGATGCTTGGCCTTGATGGCATAATACTGCTTCATCAGAGGCGTATCCACGTATTTGTTGTCTCCTGCCATTGTGACAACAAATATAGAGAAGTTTTCGCACCTCTGAGGGACCGGGGAATGGAATTTCTACCGGATGGTGACCGCTATCCGGCAACTATCGAAGGCAGGTTTTGTCAATTCCCAGGGTCTAAGATAGCGGAATATCAGGATCTCCTCCCCTTCATCAACCGCCTGGAAACGGAATTCCACGGGCTGTTCGGGATCATCGAGGTCGACGGTCTCCAGCCTGAATTCCCCGGCACTCTTCAGACAGGTCAGGGAAGTATCGGGAGTTGCCAGGATCCAGTTGTATCCCCTTCCTGGCCGTTCTGCAAAACGGAGGATCAGGGAGTCGTTGGTGTTCACTTCCACCGAGGGTTGGCAGGTAAGGCGGATAACCCTTGTCTGACTGGGAGAAATCCCGCTATCCCAGGATTTTCCAGCAGGTTTGTTGCTACAGGAAAATCCCAGGCAGCTTAAGAGCAGGAGTGTATAAATCAGAAGCCTCATCTGCTTTATTTGGACAACGCCACATAGACATCCCCTCTTCCGGGTTCCGGCTGGGTATTGCGGAGGAAAGTGATCAGGTCGGCTTTTCCATCGCCGTTGAAGTCGCCCGTCATGGGAATTTCATTGGGCAGTCCGAACCAGTCGTGCACCTTGACTCCTGAGCCTGAAAATGTCTTACCGGAGGAAGTAGCCCCGTAAACATCGGCCGTGGCATTCAGGAGGAAAGTGAGGATGTCACATTTTTTATCCCCGTTGTAGTCTCCGGCAACGGGAATTTCACTCCCATAACAGAATTTGTCGTGCCATTTGGTGCCGGTGCCGGTAAATGCAGTGCCGGTGGATGTAGCCACGAAGACTTCACCTGAAGTTCCCCGGGTAAAGGTGGCAATATCAGCCTTCCCGTCGCCCGAGAAATCCCCTACCAGGGGTATTTCGGCACCAGTGCAGAAATTGTCATGCCATTTGACCGCGGTTCCGGTGAATTTGGATCCGTCGGACAAGGCCACAAAAACATCCATGGCCGTCCCCCGCGTGAAGGTGACGATGTCATCCTTTCCGTCACCGTTAAAATCCCCCACCAGAGGAATTTCGGTTCCCATGCAAAAGTTGTCATGCCATTTGACGCCATTACCGTTGAATTTGGATCCGTCTGACAAGGCCACAAAAACATCCCCGGCGTTTCCGCGGGTGAAGGTGGCGATGTCATCCTTTCCGTCGCCGTTAAAGTCCCCCACCAGGGGGATTTCGGTTCCCATGCAAAAGTTGTCATGCCATTTGGCGCCAGTACCTTTGAATTTGGATCCGTCTGACAAGGCCACAAAAACATCCCCGGCGTTTCCGCGGGTGAAGCTGACGATGTCATCCTTTCCGTCGCCGTTAAAGTCCCCCACCAGGGGAATTTCAGAGCCCACACAGAAATAATCATGCCATGTGGTGCCATTTCCGAAGGGATAGTTGATCTTTTTTTCCGCGCGCACCCAGGCAGCCCGGCGGCCAATGTTGTTGCTGTTGTATTTGATCCACATGTACCCTTTTTCAGAACCATAGCCACATTCGCTGCCCCAGTCTGTACCCCACGAATTTTTGATCAGCCAGCATTGGGTGTCATCATCCCATCCGATGATTGATACGGCATGGTTGGAAGTGGGATTGGAGTAGTTGCTCTCAAATTCAAAAAACTGGCCGCCGGCATACAACTTAAAGTTATTAGTAGCCTTCAAGGAAGCGGAAATGGCTCCGTACTTGCAGAGTGCGTTTTTAATTTTAGCCACGGAAGCGATTTTCCAGGGGTCGATGGAGGGATCCACCATTCCCCATTCAGTAGCGAAGAAATCGGTAGGCGGCGATCCGGCCGGACAGGTACCCATGGCCCCATTGTAAGGCAAAGCGGCTTCAGAATTCACATTCCTGTGGTTATCCACCATCCAGCGGAAGACTTCATAGGCGATGCCTCCCCCTGAATCTCCGGCGCCCGAACAGTTGATCACATGCTGTTCCGAAGCATTGACCATGACATTGTTGACATGTTTATAATTGCTTTCATAACTGGCCAATGCCCCAAAGGACCAGCAGGTTCCGTATCCACCCTGATCCTGGACAGCCCCGACGAGGCCTCCTTTCCGTAGGTCAAGTTTTTTTTGGCTGGGAGTGCCATAAACGAAACCTGAAGGAATGGTGACCAGTTCACGGTAAGGAAGCGCCTTTACCGCCCGTTCCAGGAGGACTATCCGCTGGCGGATATCATCAAAGATTTTCTTCTCCTCGGCAATGGAAAGCTGCTTCTCTCCGGTGATTTTTTCAATCGGACGACCAGCCACGGACGTCACCCCCACCACATAGGACAATTTATTCGCGGTAATTTCCTGACGTACCCGCAGGAGTTCCTGCTTCACCGCCTGAGGGGCATTGACCTCCCTCAACTCGTAGAACCTCGGAACTTTCAAATCCTGACTTTTCGCTGACCAGCTGAAAATCAGGAATGCGATAAAGACAAATGACTTTTTCATACCTTAATTTATTAATGGTGTTTTGCATTATGGGCACAAATCTCTCCTGCAAAAATACTGAAAAGAAGAACTAAAGCTGACCACGGATTGCGAGAAGCCAGCCAAATAGGCTCCATCTAAACAAATTATAGAGTTCCCTAATACAATTTACAATTAATTCCAGGAAAATTCCAAATAATTTTTACGAAATAAAATGGGGGTCCTATCTTTTTTTTTCAGAAGGTGACAGTCTGGTTTTAAGCTGGTTTTTAATGGTATACAACGCGGCTCATGCGGGCGGGGTCCAGGATTTCGTTGGCCACTTCGAGGATTTGTTCGGCAGTGACGGCTTCAATTTTCTTATAAACCACCCGGAAAGGGTCCACTTGGTTATAAAAGAGGAAGGTTTTCCCGATGGTCAGCATCAGCTCTTCATCGTTTTCGCCGGCAATGGCCAGCTGACCGATCATCTGCCGCTGCGCCCTGGCCAGCTGGAGGCTCCCCAGTTTCTTCTCACTGAGCATGCGGAATTCTTTGTAAATGATATCGAGTGCCTTCTCGAAATTTACATCGTCGGTGCCAAAATAAACATTGAAGAGCCCGGTATCGGAAAAGGAGTTATAGGAAGATTCGATATTGTAAGCCATTCCCTTGCGTTCCCTGAGGGCCAGGTTGAGGCGAGAATTCATCCCTTGTCCGCCCAGCAGGTTGTTCAGCAGGATCATCACCACCCGCCGGGGATGGATGCTGTCGTATGCGAGATTGCCGATGATGCAATGGGTTTGGTAAGTCTCCTTGATCTCGGTGCGCTCTCCGGGTTTGTAACCGGCGAAAGCCACCCGCTGGTTGACCCGCAATTTCGCAGGGGCTGTACCAAAAAAACGGCCGCACAGCGCGATCAGCTTTTTGGGCAGGATGCTGCCCACCGAACTGATCACCATCTGGTCGGTATGGTAGTTGTTCCGGATAAAGCGGAAAATATCTTCCCTGCTGAAACTGCGAACACTCTCAAAGCTTCCCAGAATATTCCGCGCGATGGGGTGACCATCGAAAACCAGTTCGTCAAAATCATCAAAGATCAGTTCAGACGGGGTGTCCTTGTAAGAATTGATCTCTTCCGCCACCACCTCCTTCTCCCGTTTAAGTTCTTTTTCGGGGAAGGTACTGTTGAAGAGGATATCGCTCAGCAGTTCGGCGGCCCGTGGATAATCCTCCGCCAAAAAGGTGGCGAAGAGTGCCGTCTCTTCCTTGGTGGTATAAGCATTGAGTTCGCCGCCCACATCCTCCATGCGGCTGAGGATATGATAGGCTTTTCGTTTTTGGGTTCCCTTGAAAATACAATGCTCGATGAAATGGGCGATACCATGTTCTTCGGGAGTCTCGTCGCGGGAGCCGGTATTGAGGAGTATCCCGAAATAGCCGACAGGACCGTCGCTGTATTGGTGGATCAAACGGATCCCGTTTGCAAAGGTATGTGTAAGATATTCCTGACTGACCATGGTAATTTTCAGAGGGCGCAAAGGTAGGAAAAAGGATTTACCTTTGGTGGATTTCTTTCCGGAGGCGGACAATAATTTTGCGGATGCGGGCCACGATTCCGGCTCCCTGAAACTGTTCGGCCACCTGTTCCAGGGTCTGGATCACCTCCTGCTTCAGTTCCGGCGCCTGTCCTGAAATGTTGTAAAGGATATCCATGGCATAAACTTTCACCGCTACTTTCTCTTCCGAAAGGAACAACCGTTCCTGGCAATAGTCAAAGAGCATGCCTGCAGAGGATTCCGGAATTTCACAACGGGTGAGCATGCGCATCAGCTGACGCCGCTTGCCTCCGTGGCGGATACGCGGTAAAATGCCGATGATGGTCTCCCGCCAGGGAAGCAGCACTTCGGGGTGTTGTTCCATGATCTTGGATCTTGTCGGCTACCCAGACGGCCCGCCAACTGGACGTATCTTTCCCCTCCAGTGCAATTTCCATCAGCAACGGAAGGTATTCCTCCGGATCGGGGGAAATTTTGTTCAACAGGAAAAGATTCTCCCACGATCCCAGCAGGCTCACCAGTTCTTCTTTTGTCATTATCGCCAAAAATAAGGATTTTAAAAGCCTGTTCTATGAAATTGTTTTATTTTTAGAACTCAGTGACTATGACCTGCTGGATGCCGATTGCAAAATACTGGAGGAAGGGGATAATTTCAGCAGGTTACTGGGCTATGCAGGATGGTGAGGCTGAAGCTGAGGCTGAAGCTGAGGCTGTCACCTGCGCTGAAGTTACAGCGCCCGAAGAAGGTTGAGGCTGAGACTGAAGCTGAGGCTGAGATCAGTAACAGATATCGCGGAAGTCTGTTGAAATCCCTTCCCTGATTGAGGAGGGGTGGCGCAAAGTAATAAATTGGAAGGATTGTAAATTTTACTTTGTAATAATTAAAAAATATCTATTTTTGTCGGATCAAAAATGGGGTGCCATAGCTCAGTAGGTAGAGCAACGGACTGAAAATCCGTGTGTCCCTGGTTCGATTCCCGGTGGCACCACCTTAAAAGTCCTTGAAAATTAAGGACTTTTTTTTTTGCCAACAGGAGAAAGCGTGCATCATCACAACCATTGTTATGACTCCGGGCAGAAAAAATTACCGGGGTCTTCATATAATCAATCTTGACATGGAAACAAAGAAGAAAACGCCGGTTCGGTAAATGTAAAGTTAACCGCTGAAGATCTGCAACAAATTACGGAGGCAGCCTCGGCAATCGAAATCAGGGGAAATAGATACGGCGAAAGCAACGAACGGTTGGTCAACAACGATTGAACCGGACATGTTTTGATTTAGTGATCATCTTAAGATAGAATGCGGATCGATAAGAAAAAAATTCTGTGTATCGGGGAAGTCCTGTGGGATAACCTCCCTTCCGGTAAAAAACCCGGCGGTGCCCCCATGAATGTGGCCTTGCATCTTCACAGCCTCGGATTGGATGTATCCATTGCCAGCAAAGTCGGGAACGACGAAGCAGGCCGTGAACTGGTTGCCTTTCTGAATTCGTCAGGGGTGAGCACCGATCTGGTTGAAGTGGATGCTTACCTGCCCACAAGCCAGGTATTTGTTCATCTCGATGAGAACAACAATGCCACCTATGAAATCTGTGAACCGGTGGCATGGGATAACCTGACCCTGACCGATGCCCTGGTGAAAAGAGCTCAGGAATCGGGGTTGTTCATTTACGGATCGCTGGCGTCCCGGAATCCGGTTTCGCGGGACACTATTTTCCGACTGCTCGATTCCGATGCCATCCGGCTTATTGATATCAACTTGCGCAAGCCTTATGACCGCCGGGAGATTGTTGAGAAACTGCTGACCAAAACCGACATTGTCAAGCTGAACGACGAAGAACTTTTCGTTTTTGCACAGTGGCATAACCAACAGCAGCATGATGAAAAAAGTCAGGTCAAATGGTTTGCCGAACATTACCATGCAAAGATGGTGTGTGTGACCAAGGGTGACAAAGGGGCAATACTTTACAGCAACGGGAAGTTTGTTGACCATCCGGGCTTTAAAGTGCAGACGGTAGACACGGTGGGCTCAGGGGATGCTTTTCTTGCCGCGTTGGTGGCATCCCTGCTCGAAGGGAAAAGTACCGCCGACGCTCTGGCATTTGCCTGCGCCACCGGAGCTTTTGTGGCCACACAGGCCGGAGCCACACCTGCCTATGATATGAACCGGATCAGCCAGATAATGCAGGGGATGCCGTTTTGATCTTTCACATTCCGGAGAGTGAGAGGAAACGGTTACCGCGCCTTTCCATTTTTACCATACCGTCTGGATGAAAGGCATCTATTTCTGTTCCTATTTTTTCTGTATTCCTGTTCCCGATTTTACTGCATTGTGATTCCCAGAAACATTGTATTTGTTGTTCCCGGTTACCTGTGGTTGCGGCATAGTCCAACTTGTTTTAATTTAACATTTCACCAGCCACTTTAATCATATTTTTCAGGAATTCCTTGCCTACCAGCTTTAATTAATATAATTTTGGGTAAAAGTTAAATAAAACGTTATTTCGTTAGCGGTAACAAAAGTAAAAATGATTATAATTGAACCATTTGGCGGATTAGCAAATAGAATGCGAGTAATTGCATCAGCAATGGATTTTAGTAATAAAACAAAACAAAAAATAAAATTAATTTGGGTTGCAAATTATGATTTAAATTGTGAATTTTTAGATTTATTTAAACCTATAAAAGATATTGAAATAACAAATAAAATTTCAAAATACAAATTTGCAAAAGCAACCAATCAAGAAAGTAAATTTAAACGTATTTTTGCATATTTTATAAATAAAATTGTTGGTATTGATTATTGTATTAAAGAAAAAGATTTTGAAAAATATGTTTGGAATAGAAAAATCGACTTATTAGAAATCGTTTCCAGAAATAAAAATATCTATTTTCAAACGTGTGAAGAACTCAATTTTGAGAAAAATGAAGAATTTTATCTGAATTTTATGCCAATAGATAATATACAAAATGTAATAAATCAAATTACGAATTCTTATGATAAAGATACAGTAGGAATTCACATAAGAAGGGCGGATAATTATAAATCAATAGAATTTAGTCCAACTACGTTATTTATTGAAAATATGATAAACGAATTAAAAGTAAATCCAAATACTAATTTTTTTTTGGCAACTGATGATTTAGAAACTGAAAATGAATTAATAGAAAAATTTACTTATAAAATTATTACTTACAAGAAAGAGTTAAGCAGAAATACCAAAAAGGGAATTATTGACGCTTTGATTGATTTGTATTGTTTATCAAAAACAAAATATATTTTTGGTTCATATTGGAGTTCATTTTCTGATATTGCATCAAGAATTGGTAAAATTGAAGTTGTAACAATAAAGAAATGAAATAATTAATACTGCTAACCTATGGTAGCGGTCAGCTTAAAAAGACACACCACATATGACCAAAATGGACGTTAAAACAAATTTACTAAACAAAAATGAAACGAGACACGGCTAAGTCGGAGTGAGTTCGTCAGCTCACCTCCGAAAAAGAGAGTATATTGTCTGAGTTGTTTACGGGAGCAAATCAGTTTCTAAATAAAATGGTTACATAGTCGTTTTTTAATAAACAAGCACTTGTTATATAACGGAAAACTTATCAACCATTTATTAATTAACTTATGAATTACCTGTTGAGATTATTAATTGTGACAGGGATTGCCTTAGTTATGCAACTTTGGGCTTCAGACGCTTCACAGGCTTCGGCACGTAAAGAAGTGACCAATGCCAACTTTTCTGAAGGTGGCACCACAACAGGAGATTCTCCCATCATGACTACGCGGGGAGACTGGAACACCCAGGCCGGATCGTTCTGTGGAAAAAACGGACAGCGTTACACCTTTACATTCCCCCCAGGGGCCACCACTTCCAGACTTTGGGGAACCGATCTGTATACCGATGACAGTTCCATAGCCACAGCAGCCGTACATGCCGGACTGATCACTCCACAAAGAGGAGGAACAGTGGCCATTGAAATCCGACCCGCAGCTTCCTCCTATTAGGGATCTATCCAAAACGGGGTCACCAGCAAATCATACGACAGTTTCGGAAGAAGCTTCGTCTTCGTTGGGGACGGTGAAAAGTTCCCCTCGGTATCAACCAGGTCTTCTACTTCAGCGGCGCTTCCGGTAGATAGCTCCGGAAGTTGGTATGGCAGCACCGATAAAAGAGGCAGATTGAATTTTTGGCAGTACGGCGATAATTTCATGGTAATCATGTCGTGGCCAAATGATGCCGCCGGCATATGGAAAACTTACAGGGGAGAAGGGAAACTGAAAGGCCGGCTGATGGAATTCAAAGCGTTCCTTTTCAGTAAAGAGGGCCGCAGCATCGACCAAGGGTATGTGTACTACCTGACCGTTTCTGACGATAACAAAAGGATAACCGGCTATTACACTGTTAACGGGGTGAAGGCTGACCGCGACACCATGCACTACTATCGCGTGAAAGAAGGTTTTGTCTCCAGAATCCGCAATCCATTAAGCAAAAAGAGGAAAATATGAGCTGCTAAATGCAGGGGGATTAGCTGCGCCTATCCATTGGGTGCATTCAATGCAATGTAAAAGATTACGGAATGTGGTCAGGTTATCTGGCGAATGCACTGATTTTCTGTTCAGGGGGATTTCTGGTATAAGCTCAAATATCAAATCAAAAAAACCTTAAAACTTTGCTTCAACTTTACGTTAACAAAAAACCACTCACAAAATAATTTGCAAGTGGTTGATTTTCAGTTGTCCTGTCAGGGCTCGAACCTGAACTCTTCTGATCCAGAGTCAGACGTGTTGCCAATTACACCACAGGACAGTGTCAGCCTTCACTTTCAGGGGACGAAGTTAACGGAAAATTTCATTCCGAAAAAATTCCCTGCAAGGAAGTACAGAAAGAACTTCGTTGACCTGTCAGGGCTCGAACCTGAACTCTTCTGAACCAAAATCAGACGTGTTGCCAATTACACCACAGGTCAATCATTCATGGTTTTTTCGTTAAAAACCGGTGCAAAAATATATATTTTTTTCATAAACCTGCAGAAGGTTCGGGAAATGACGAAATATCCTGATATGAAAAGTTGAAATGGAGTAATCGGGCAGGAAAAAATTTCACTCCGGCATTCTGAAAAAAATAGTTACATAATTGTTACGGTTTTGTTACAAAGAACTATTTTTAGGGTTTTTTGATCAACAACCTTTGAAAGGATGAATTTAACTCAACTGGTCAAGTACTTTGTCCCCAAGGAGAAGAAATTCTACGGGATGTTTAACAAGGCTGCCAAGAACAGCGTGGAAGCTGCCGAAGAGCTGAAAAAGCTCTTCATTTCCTCCTCTGAAGAAGAAACATCGGCCATCAGGCAAAGAATCAAACAGATTGAAAAAAGGGGGGATGAAATTACCAACCATCTCTTCGACGAGCTTAACCGGACCTTCATCACCCCCTTTGACCGGGAAGACATCCATGAGCTCACTTCCAGGCTTGACGATGTGGTAGACCTGATCAACAGCGTTTCGGGGAAAGTGGACATGTACAAATTTTCAGATTTCAGCGAGCACATGAAGGAGATGTCAGAACTGCTTTATCAGGGCAGCCTGCATCTTCAGTTTGCGGTGGCCGGGTTGGAAAACTCCAGGAATGCGGTCAAAAGCCTCAAGTCGTGCAAAGAACTCCGGAAAATGGAGAGCAGGGTGGATGAGTGTTACCACAAAGCCCTCTCGTCACTTTTCATCAAAGAGAAGGACGCCATCGAACTGATCAAACACAAGGATATTCTCCAGAACATCGAAAAGATCTCCAACCGGATGGAAGATGTATCTGACGTAGTGAAAACGATCATCGTAAAATACGCGTGATCGCATGTTAAACGGTACCTGCATTCAATTTTTCCGCTCATGCTTGTTTTGCTGATCGTCATCATAGCGCTGGCCTTTTTGTTCGATTTGATCAACGGGTTTCATGATGCCGCCAATTCCATTGCCACCATTGTTTCCACGAAAGTACTGGCTCCTTTTCCTGCAGTGATCTGGGCGGCATTTTTCAACTTCATGGCTTATTGGATTTTTGATTTGAAGGTCGCCAATACGGTAGCCAAGACCGTTGAAACGGGCGCCATTACCCTGGAAGTGATCCTGGCGGGCATAATTGCCGCCATCATATGGAACTTGCTGACATGGTGGCTGGGGATACCCTCTTCTTCATCCCATACGCTGATCGGTGGATTTGCCGGCGCTGCCGTCGCCCATACCGGCGCTTTCAGCGTCATCAACGAAGCCATCATCCTGAAAACCATCGGATTCATTTTTCTGGCACCCGTCATGGGGATGTTGATTTCCTACTTTCTGACGATCCTCATCCTCATTTTCTGGCGGAAGGCCAATCCCCACAAGTCGAACAAATGGTTCAAGATGATGCAGTTGTTATCCTCGGCTGCCTTCAGTCTGGGGCACGGGGGGAGTGACTCGCAGAAGGTGGTGGGCATCATCAGCGCCGCCATGCTGGTCTATGTCGCTCAGTTGAAGGGAGCCGGAGAACTGGTCCCCCACTGGGCCAATGTTGCTGAAATTGCCGATGCTTCGGGCAAGATGCATCTGCACGTTCCCTCCTGGATCCCCATTTCGTGCTATTCGGCCATCGCCCTGGGAACCATGATGGGCGGGTGGCGGATCGTCAAAACCATGGGGACGAAAATCACCAAAGTTACTCCGGTCGAAGGGGTTGCTGCGGAAACCGCCGGGGCCATCACCCTCTACGGGATTTCCCAGGGACTGGGCATTCCGGTGAGCACCACCCACACCATCGCCGGAGCCATCATGGGGGTGGGCATGACCAAACGGATGTCGGCCGTGCGGTGGGGAGTTGCCAATAACCTGATGGTCGCCTGGATCCTCACCATCCCCGTCAGCATGATCATCGCCGCACTCGTCTACCTGCTGATCGACCTCCTGCCCTATTTCTCATAAAAACCGAATTTTTCTGCCTGAATGTTGGGAAAACAGCTCCGCAAAACTATTTTTGTCAACCTAACCGATCATATGCAATATGGAGCAGAAGTTTTCTCTCGACAAAAATCAGATCAGGGTGTTGCTGTTGGAAGGTATCCACCACTCAGCGGTCGCCAGCTTTGAAAAATCAGGGTACACCCAAATCGAATATGTTTCCAAAGCGCTGGATGACAAAGAGCTGGAGATGAAGATCAGGGACGTTCACATCATCGGAATCCGTTCCCGGACGCAGCTCACCGCGCAAGTGCTGTCGAAGGCAAAAAAACTCATTTCCATCGGATGTTACAGCATCGGGACCAACCAGGTGGACCGGCAGGCTGCCAAAATGGCGGGTATTCCGGTATTCAACGCCCCCTTCAGCAATACGCGTTCCGTGGCCGAACTGGTGATTGCCGAAGCCATCATGCTCATGCGCGAGGTGCCCATGAAAAACGCCGCCGCCCACCGGGGCGAATGGATAAAATCGGCCAGTCAGAGCTATGAGATCCGTGATAAAAACATAGGCATCGTGGGGTATGGCCACATCGGTTCCCAGGTTTCCATCCTTGCCGAAGCCATGGGAATGAATGTCTATTATTACGATATCGAGAAGAAGCTTTCCCTCGGAAAGGCGGTAGCCTGCGATTCCCTGGAGGAGTTGCTGGAGAAGTCCGACATCGTTACCCTCCATGTCCCTGAGACGGAACTTACGATAAATATGATCAGTCGCCCACAGATTTCACAGATGAAAAAAGGGACCTTGCTGATCAATGCCTCCCGGGGATCGGTGGTTGACTACGATGCCGTGGCCGTCGCCCTCCGCGAAAACCACCTGGCAGGAGCGGCCGCCGACGTCTTCCCCGAGGAACCGGCTTCCAATAACGAACCCTTCCGGTCGGTCCTCCGTGATTTCGACAACGTGATCCTGACGCCCCACATCGGGGGAAGCACAAGAGAAGCCCAGGAGAAAATCGGCTGCGAGGTCACCGGGAAACTGATTAAATACAGCGACAATGGCACCACCATCGGAGCGGTGAATTTTCCGCAGATCTCACTGCAGCCCAATGAAAACAAGCAACGTTTCCTCCATATCCATAAAAACATGCCGGGATTGCTGCGGAATGTGAACTTCGTCTTCACAGGCAAAGGGATCAACATCGCCTCGGAATACCTGCAGACCGATGCGGACATCGGTTATGTCATCATCGACACGGAAAGCAACCTGAGTCCTGCCATCCTCACGGAACTGAAAAATATTCCGCACACCCTCAGGGCCAGGATGCTCTATTGAGGTTAAGGCTAAGGTTGAGGTTAAGATAAGTGGTGGATACCACTGGAGCCTAGAAAAGATTGAAGTTCAGTAACCTCCGGTGACCAAAGAAGGTCGGGGTCAAGGACTCTCCCTGTGGTCAAGCAGGTAGAGGCTAAGGTTGCAGTTTAAGTGCCGGCTAAGCAGAGATCTCCTGGAATTTCTTCCTGAATTCCAACGGTTTGCGGATATTCTGGGCTTCATCACGACTTCCACCGGCACCGACAATGGTAATCGTCCCGAAACCAAACAATCTCCCCCAGACCGACTGGTCCACATTGACCGTTTCAATCTTGTTCAGGTTCATCTCGAAGGTCTTCCGGGAAATCCATCCGGTTTTGAGGATTACCCGCATGTTGGTAATGACGAACTCACTGGTGCTCCGCAAGATCAACGGGTAAATGAAAAGGGTTAACACCCCCGAAAGCGTGACAAATACCTTCCAGTGCAGTTTGGTTTCATATTCCACCTTTTCCCCCTTCAGGAGATTGTTATTGACATACTTTCCCATGTTTTCAGTGAATTAATCAAGACAAAGATAATTCTTTCCCGAATCAGGAGGCAACACACTGCAACATTTCCCTTCTCTTTTTGATCAGGTCAGTCAGTTCCGTCACCATGTTGTGGTTCACATCTTTCGCCATGGAAATCACATATTCTTCAGTTTCGTCGAGGTATTTCATCATCTTTTCTTCCGAATAGACGTCCCTGTGAAGGTCCGTCAGGTTGCTGATACGGTCGGCTACCTTAAGGATTTTGGCTTCATAGGATCCATTCTTCAGGATATTCTTCAGGTAGGCGGCTTTTGTCTCGCACTCTTTGCGCGTCACCTCGAGGACCAGATCCACCACCCTGTTGGCGTCGGAATCGATTGACCGCAATTCATGGAGGTTGGTCTCCGGCTTGTCTTCGATCAGGTCATGGATCAGGGAGGCTTTCAGCAATACGGAACTGGAGAAATATTTGTAGTCAAGGAGGATTCCCAGGGTAGCAAAGGCATGCCGGAACTGGTTCCCGCCGACCCTGCGCTCATTACTGATCAGAGCAGTCGCTTTGATGATATAGGGAGCCAGTACAAGGTGTGCCAGGATGTCAATTTCGCTCATAAGACCAGGTTTTACGAAAGATATAAAGATACGGGATCCGCCTGATCTTTCTGTAATTTTTACAGAAAAAATAAACAAAAATTAACATTCCGGAGAGATGAACCGATTCCCCTTTCAGCGTGCGGTTTCCGTTTCCGCGAGAAACCTGCATTTCCCTTCCGGAAACCGGAGAAATGAATACCTTCGTATGTCAGGCAGGCTTTGCGTCGAGAAGTTCCGGATTTTTGATAATGTATTTGAGGTAACGGAATAGCCGTCCTCCGTGTGTGCCATCGCACACCCGGTGGTCGAGGGCAGCGCCCAGGGTGAGGATTTTCCGGGGAACGATTTCATCGTTCAGAACCCAGGGTTTTTTGTTAACCGCCCCCAGGATCAGCACAAAGGAGACGTTGGAGGTGGGCATCAGCGCCGGGAAACCGATGTCGAGGCCGAGGGTCCCGATATTGGAGACGATGAAAGAGCCGAAACTGTTGGGTGTCAGGCCCAGTTTGGGAATTGAAAAGCCCCATTTCTGGGTGAAGACTCTGAACAATGAGAAGATCCAGCTGCGGAATGGCCAGGGGATGGCGGCCAGTTTACCTTTCATCTCCATGGTTTTGTTTTCGTTGCCGCCGCGTGCCTTTTTGATTTCCGAAGCTAAGAAAAGTGCCATTTCGTCGATGGTGATCTCATCGGCGTGGGGAACTTTCACCGATCCCAGTTCCGATCCTTCGAGCAGCACGCTTACCATAGCATCGACCGACGGACGTTTGACGATCTTACCCCTACGCAGGTATACATTCAGCTCGGGCACCTCGGTGCGGAGTGCCCGGGCGGCAGCAAGCGTCAGCACCTGGGTCAACGTTACCTTGATCCCCTTCTTCCGCTTCTCAGTGATGTAATTTTCCAGATCCGTTACGTCTACTTCCGACTGGCCCAATATTTTAGAATCCGTGGGGCGCTTGTAAATGGCCGATGCCACCATCCGCCATTCATTGTTAAGGTCTATGGTAGTATTCATTTAAAAATATTCGTTTCAGGCGCTAAAATTAACTTTTAGATTTTATAATCCAATATTTTATGCCAGATTCCTCTGGTCATCAGGGCAGTCATCAGGGCGGTTATCAGGGTGGTCATCAGGGCCGGTCATCAGGGCCGGTCACCAGGGCGGTCATCAGGGCGGTCATCAGGGCGGTCATCAGGGCGGTTATCAGGGCGGTTATCAGGGTGGTTATCAGGGTGGTGTCACGTAAGGGATCCATCGGTCAGGGGGAGAGTAATTTTTTCAGTGCCTCCATTCCCCTGATGGCATGGGCGGGCAGTTTTTCGCCCTTTTCCCCGAATACCAGCATCGATTCCCGCGATTCCACGGCACAGGCTGTTTCGTCAATTTTCCCCGATGCGTCAAGGACACTGTCGGTGGAAAGTCCCAGGTGTTTTGCCAGGAAACGGATGGCGGCGTTGCGTTTTGAAGGACCGTAGTCGTGGCCTTCGGTGGAGAAATGAGCGTTTTCCGCCCTTCCGGGATGACCGGTAAGTAGATATACTTTTTGGACGAACGGGAATTCTATTTCCGGGGTGGTGGATGTCCAGTCGCCCCCGTCGGAAATCAGGAGCAGAGGTCGCGGGGCTGCCAGGGCGGCAATTTCGGTGTTGTTGGTGCCCCACGCCCCGCAGCTGTGCACGGGCATTCCGCTTTCGCATGGACATCCCCCGAAAAACCAGGAGGAGACCATCACCGTGGGAACACTTACGGCAATGCGCTCATCGAGGAGGGTGGCCAGGAACGTCTGGGTACCTCCGCCCGAAGCGCCGGTCATGGCAATGCGCGAAGCGTCGGTTTCTGGCAGGGAAAGGAGAAAATCCACCACCCGCATGGAATTCCAAGTCTGCATGGTCTGCGCCATGCCGGTGCGGTGGTCCTCAAAGGCAAACTGAAGCCCTGACTCGCCCTTGGCGAACATGTCGTAGCTGAAGACCAAAGCGCCCATCCGGGCCAGGGTGGCCGCCAGCACCTGGGAACTCTCCCCGTAATGCTGGATCTCCCCGTGGCCCTGCGCCAGCAATACCGCCGGAAATCCCTCTTTCCGCCTCACCAACCGGTTAATGGCGCCTTTCCCGCTCAAAGGACGGTAAAGCGTTCCCGTTAAAAATACCCCCGGAAGGGTCTCCAATGCCACGTTCTCCGTCGTATACCCCTTGTATTTCCGTTTCGGCGTCACGATGGGATTCAAACTATTTCTCTCCGGAAAGGCGTTCAACCCCAGCGTTTCCCAGATACACGCCTTCAGCTCCTCCCGGCGCTTTTCCAAAGTTTCCGGCGTGGAGTAAAAGGAGAGCAGCCGCTCCAGGTGCGCCTTTCCCTCCTCCGCCGTCCGGCGGTGATACTGGAATTCGGCAATGTCATAGCCCCCGGAAGAATTTCGGCTGAAAACCATGTCGAAAGGACCGAGCACCGCATGAAGGGTAGCTTCCGGATCGTTCTTCATGCGCCACGGAGCATAAGTGACCGTCTTGTCCTGCACAATCCGGGTATCGTAGGTGAGTTTCACGCTAAACCGCTGTTCCACCTGATCCAGCACTTCCTTCAGCGGCTTCCGGTATATCTCTTCCGGAGTCTGCGCCGAAAGCGGAAAAATTTCTGAAATAAATAAAGTATTATATATCAATAATATATACAATACCGGCTTCATCCTGGTTCCGTTAATCTTCATAAGAGGCTTTCTTTTCATAACTTCAGGGCACGTTCCTGATCCGATAGTTTTCGGGAACGTCAAAGTTATGCAATAATAAAAAAAAAGCCCTGCGGGTGCAGAGCTTTTGATGTCGTAATGGGTAATTTTAACTTATGCAAGTTTTACGTTTACGGCATTGGGACCCTTCCGGCCATCTTCGATGTCGAAGGTAACAACATCATTGTCACGAATCTGATCGACAAGCCCGCTGGCATGGACAAAATACTCATTGTCTGATTCTTCGTCTTTAATAAAACCAAAACCTTTGGTGTGATTAAAGAACTTAACTGTTCCTTTTTTCATTGATGATATAAATTTGTTAACAGCGCAAAGGTAATAATTAATTGAAAATACACAAATCACTGTTTTTTTGCCAGAATTCTCATATTCCCAGCAGAATCTGCAATTATTACAATGAACAAAACGGCCTCAGGAATAGAAGCATAAATGATCATTATTAAACAAAAAGCGGGGGTTACAAGGCAAAATTACCAAAATCTGGTATTTTT
>Ga0116172_10000983_pt1 | contig 26674 bp, 21 predicted proteins | sample AD_UKC083_MetaG_FD_89799 | JGI IMG/M metagenome (GOLD analysis project Ga0116172, IMG submission 89799) | Active sludge microbial communities of municipal wastewater-treating anaerobic digesters from USA - AD_UKC083_MetaG | ecosystem: Engineered > Bioreactor > Anaerobic > Digestate | place: USA... | reverse complement strand
TATTCAGCAGTTGGTATCTGCATTTTGAAAACGCTTACTCATTTCAAATCGTATGGTTGACTGTAAAAATGAGTTCCGTTGTCCCTCCTTTGGTTAAGAGAACGACAATCGTTCCGAGTTATCTACAATTCTAATATTAATGTTTTCATGAGGATTCGGCCAGAAATAATGGCTGATCGACGCTCATTATTGCCGAAAGCAATGCTCAGAACTTTAATTCGCGTAATGACCCCTCTCTGAGAGTATGCCGCTCCCAGGGAGAGATAACTATGTTCGACTAACAGAATCCAAAAGAAGACATAAAGCCTTAAAAAATAGACTTGTTGCTTTACTGAGTGTCATTGCGAACCCCGGCCGTATCGGTGCGCGGCAATCTCATGCAGTATCTGGTTTTTTGTCTGTAACTTGTTGCTTTTTGAGATCGCCGCGTCGGCCTGCGGCCTCCTCGCGGCATTTTTGTCAGTTACGTAACAACTTAAATAACTATTCCGGCTATAAGGACCTAAGTCTAAGATCGCTTTTTATTTATGGCAAATGGCGCATTGATTGCTGATTTTCAGCGATGTATGACAATCCATGCATTGGCCCATCGGCATCTTCCCTTTTATCCTTCCGGTATCGATTGAATTGGCCTTATCGCCATGGCACGATTCGCATCCGACTTTTGGTTTCCCATTTTCTTGTTTGGCCGACATTACCGCTAAATGGCTGAAATAGACCAGATCCGGTTGTTTGGCGTAAGAAGTCCATGGCTTGTCCGTATCCTTGTATGCATCGAACATGCTTTTCTTCCTTGGAATGCTGCGATCGTTGGATGTAAGTTCGCCGTCACGGTCGTGGCAGGAGGTGCATTCGCCGATAGTTGGAATCCCCTTGAATCTTCCATTCTCGTCATACTGATGGCATACTGTGCAATCACTTATCCCGTATTGCTTAACATGGGTTTTATGGATAAACGGAATTTTTTTGGATGCCTCTGCCTCCATGACGCTATTGCAGGCCTTTTGCGATAACGCGTAAAATACACAGGTAAACAACACAAAAGGAGCCGATATCAGGAATACCTTTCTTTTCATAGCCTTATCCTTCGATGGTATGATGGTTTAACGTCGTCAAGATCCCATTACTCCCGTCTTATAGCCCATTTCCTCGAACTTGATATTCAAGTGGTATGTGCAGAGATTTTCAAGCGGCGTATATATTGTACGCGATGAATTTCTTGTGTCGATTGTCTTTATGAATTTTCCGCATCTCTCACATACATCGACACGGTACAGATCCTCGTTCTCTATCGAAAAATATTTCAGGCTTTCGTGATCCTCATTTCCGCAATAGGGACAATATATTCTTTTTGTCAGCCATATATACGAGCAGAACCCGCACTCCAGAAAACGCTTTCCATTATCATCCAATATCGACAAGGCCGGTGGAGAACCGCAAATTGGACAGCGGTCGTAATCGTTTTTATGAATATCGTTCATTTGTCGGGCTGTCCATTCGGCAAAAACTGAAATGGACGGCTTGAGGCTGTTAAAGACTATGAAGGCCAAAACTTCTTTATCGATGCCCATTTCATCCGATATTTTTTTAAATTGTACTTCATCCTCATCCAGAAATGCCCCGTAAATATCGCCGATATTGAATTTTCTATCTTCAACCGCCTGACGGAGCCCTTCTATGGATTCATTTCCCTCGGTCCCGCTGGCAATCATTGTTCGGCATATATCAAGGAAAAACCTTCTGGACGATTCGATGTCGATCGGAAATTCCGAAATTTTGTGGATTGGCTCTCTCTTCTCCAGCTTATTATTTAGCGTTTCTTTGTCGATCAATTTGGATTTTAATACCTTTTCAAAACTCGCGACGGCCTTATTGAGCATGATGTCGGCGTATAAATCTATCATGCTTATAAAATCCGGTCTGGCCTTCTTCATCTCATCGATGGCGCTTTTAATTTCATCCCTTTTGTATTCCCATAGTTGTCGCATATAGGCTCCGTATTGAGCGTGTAGCATCTGAACTTCCGCTTAAGTGATTACTCCATAAATACTGTTAATTGAAATCAAGTTACAATAACGCTTCTTTTCTTTAAATCGTTTGCTGCATTATGATGATATAGTCCGCGCTTATGAGTAATAAGATATATTACCCGTACGGCATCATCGTCGAGAAGGCTTGCATCCGGGAATTCCGTACGAACTTTCGAAAGCCTTGCATTTGCGATTGCCCGTATCTTATCGCGCTTTCCGAATTGCATGGCGCCCGTCGGACATGTTTTTACGCAAATTGGCAGATGCCCGGCCTCTATCCTTTCCAGGCACATGTCGCATTTTGTTATGGCGCCTGTATCTTCATTTCTTCTTGGAATATTATACGGGCAGTATTCCTTCATTTGCAGGTAACCATCTTCGGATATCTCCTTCGTCCTCTCCGTGAATATAACGGCCCCGGTATCGCGGTCTATGACCACGGCATTTTTAACATGGGCGTCGGCCGCTATTTTGCAGGGAGGCTCGATACAATGCCTGCACTGGTCCGGAAAAAAATTCCATATAACCCGATCATCTATCAAGTATTCCGAAAAGCGAACCACCTTATAATTATACGCATTTAGGTCCGGCGGATTCTGGTGGCTCCCCCAACCAAGCTGGGTCGTTTTGTTCGCAGGGAATCCCTGCCATTCCTTACAGGCAACCTGGCAGCCCCTACATGCGGTGCATCTTGACGTATCTATTAAAAACGCAAATGACATGTTATCCTCCTCGAATCATTAAATGGACAATCACATAGCGCACTTATGCCTATTCGTTCAGTCAAGCTCGGTCAATGTCTCCGCCTTTCTGATGTTGACGCAGCATGCCTTATATTCCGGGATGGAGGTATTCGGATCTCCGGCCCAAAGGGTAAGGCGATTGGTCGCGTCACCGATTCCCTTTTTGGTCCATCCGAAGGCGAAGGGCATCCCGATAAGGTGTACCGTTTTCCCCTGTATTTTGAACGGTTTAATCCTTACTGTAACCATAGCAACAGCTTCGACACGTCCCCGTACGCTTTCGACAATCACCCCATCGCCGTTTTGAATGCCCTTCTCTTTAGCCAATTCATGGCTTATCTCCACATATAATTGTGGCTCCGCCTCGAGCAGAGATGGGACATTTCTGGTTTCGCTGCCTCCGCACCAGTGCTCCGTGAGGCTGTAGGTGGTAAGGACTACAGGATACCTGGGATCGCCCGGAGGGGAAATCTTATCCATCCCTCCAAAAAGAATCTTGGCGCAGGGGTTGGTAAGCTGATTGGAGAGGCCATGGTTTAAAACAGGGGTTTCGACCGGCTCATAGTGCTCCGGAAGTGGCCCATCCACAAGCCCGGTCCCGTAAAGCTGCCCGAGCCCGTCCTTTAGCATAATGAAGGGGCTCTTACCCCCTTCGTGCGACAGTGGCGGTGCGCCCCCATCGGGAACGTCGCCCTCCCAGTTGGAGCCATCCCATCGAATTACGGTCCTGGAGGGATCCCAAGGCTGTCCGTCCTTATTGACGGATGCCCTGTTGTACAGGATCCGCCTGTTCATCGGCCATGCCCACGCAAAGTTCGGGAATAGGCCTATTGCCGCCTGCAGGGGAGTCTGTTCAAGACTCCTCCGCTTCAACCTGTTTCCGTCTTTATCCGTGATGGTCCCTGCATACAACCAGTTTAAGGAGGCCGTGCTGCCGTCACCGCTAAAATCCAGGAATCCGGTAAGAAGCTTGCCTTTGTTGTCGCCGGAGACGAATGTACCATTGATTCTTTTCGCGACTACTTCAGGCTCATATTTTTTATACCAGTTTAATTTGTTAATCGGCTCGCTGAAAACTCCCCCTTCCTTTTCATACAGCTTTTTCACCTTGTTCATAATATCTATCATTATCTGTCCCATGGGTTTTGAATCCCCCATGGGATTGACCGCCTTGTTGTGCCAGAGAATCCAGCGGCCGCTGTTACTAATACTACCCTCTTTCTCCGCACGATGGCACGAAGGGAACAGGAAGACCTCCGTCTTGACCTCTTTCGGATTCATGCCAGGGCCGCGCCAGAAATCGGTTGTCTCATTGGCGTGAATTTCCGAGATATAGAGAAAATCGAGATTGGACAGGGCCTTACGCACCTTGTTGGAGTTGGGCAGGCTTTGGGCCGGATTGGTGGCCCATATCGACCCGCCTTTTAGTTCGCCATTGAACATCTTGTCAAAGAGATAGATGTATGAATAATCTCCATCGTGTTCGTTTTTCACTATCTCGGCTTTCGGAAGCCATGAATAACCGAAATCGTTCTCCCTGTGCGCATAATCACCGAAATAGGCCTTGAGAAGGCTAACCATGTATTTGGGCCTGTTCTGCCACCAGTTAATGCTGTTAGGCTCCTTGCTTACCGGGGTGGTCATTTTGTTGTACTCGGCAAGAGTGGGCATATTCGCCCTTGGCACTGGGAGATATCCAGGCAGCACATTGTACAGGATAGCGTGGTCGGTTGTTCCCTGCACATTAGGTTCACCCCTAAGGGCGTTTATCCCTCCACCCGCTATTCCCATATTCCCAAGCAGCAGTTGTATAATGCCGCTGGTCCGGATGTTTTGGACTCCCACTGTATGCTGAGTCCAACCCAGTGCGTAAAGAATCGTACCGGCCTTATCGGGTTTTCCTGTTTCCGAAAACGCTTTATAAACCTTCAATAAAGTTTCCTGCTGTACTCCGGTAATTTCAGATACCCTCGCCGGCGTGTAACGTGAGTAGTGCTTTTTCAATAACTGGAGCACGCATCTCGGATGTCTGAGGGTCGGGTCCCTTCTGACTTTCCCCTGTTCGTCCATTTCGAACTGCCAGGTGCTTTTATCGTACAGTTTTGTGGCTGGATTGTATCCTCCGAACAGTCCATTGTTGAACGTATATCTGTCATTTACGATGAACGAGGCATTCGTGTAATCATTGACGAATTCATGGAAGTATTTATTCTCTTCAAGGACATAACGTATCATTCCTCCCATGAAAGCGATATCGGTTCCGGAGCGCAATGGAACATGAAAATCGGATCTGGCCGAAGTCCGCGAGAATTTAGGGTCCACATGAATGATTTTGGCGCCCCTTTCCTCCTTCGCTTTTAAAACCCATTTAAAGCAAATAGGATGATGCTCAGCGGCATTGCTGCCGATGATCAGGCAGACATCGGTATTCTTGATGTCTATCCAATGGTTCGTCATTGCCCCGCGACCGAACGATTCCGCCAAACTGGCGACAGAGGGGCTGTGTCAAATTCGCGCCTGATGGTCTATATGGACAATTCCCATGGCACGCATGGCCTGTACTACAATCGAGGCCTCCTCATTGCTCATCTGGGAAGAACCCATGTGGAAAAGGGCGTCGACCCTGTTGACCACCTGGCCGGATTCGTTTTTCGCGATGAAGTTCTTATCACGCGTCTCCTTTATTCGCCTGGCAAGTTTGTCGATCATCCAACTCCAGCTTTTTTCTTCCCATTTCTCGCTGAAGGGCGCACGGTAGAGCGGTTTAACGAGCCTGTGGTCGCTGTTTATCATGGACAGCATTGTCGAGCCCTTTGCGCAAAGGGCGCCTTCGCTTACCGGATAGCCCGGATCTCCTTCCGTGCTGACAACCTTGCCGTTCCGAACGTGGGCGATAAAATGACAGCTTACGGAGCAGAATGGGCAGATCGATATGACCTCCCTGGCCCCTTTAATTTTCAATTTCTTGGCGTATGATTCCATTACGAGATAATTATAACCGATGCCGCCAAGAGCTATGGCTCCCGCTCCGGCACCGGTGATCTTTAACAATTCTCGCCGTGTTAGTTTCATGTTATCTCCTCTGGTCGGTGTTATCTTTGATCCCTGTCCTTTCACACTATGTAAGTACGATCAATCCGGTGCTGAGAACAAATAGCGCACTGGCGGCCAGCAGGCCGGTATAATAGAATGCGGGACGGTTTATGCGAAGTGAACTGAAAAAGGCTTGGGCGTATCTTCCTAATTGATATCCCGGATAAAAGAGTATGCCGGAAAACAGAGCCCAATAAACGACCTCCATCGCCATGAAATTGGAAAGCCCGCCGGCGGATAATTGAAGCAGATACGGACAGGGAGCACACGCAAGGCCGGCATAATAAAATGAGACGCCGGATACGAGTACCGCGGCGCCGGCTACACCCCCCCCCCATTTAGCGGTATTTTTGATATATCTGGATGACAGGCCGAAGGCGAGTGTAGAGGAGGTCCCCAGAATAAGCAGGGCAACAACAGCGTTGGCCCGACATATCGGCGAACAACCAAGTACCGGGACTATGACCATTCGCGCCATGATTGTAAAAAGGGATATCATTAGAAATATTCCCGCATTTTTAAAAATCCTATAACCGACCGACATTATGAAAACGCCAAGGCCGGTCATAAGAGCAGCGGTCAAGGGTTGCCCGCCCATTGCCAGGGCGTCTTTGAAGACGACCTCGAAAAAACCCCATATCGATCCCAAAAACAGCGCGACGCATAATAGATTGAATATCGAGCTTTTACGATTTTTAGAATCTGCTTGAACATTGTTTTTCATTTTTATATCTCCTATATGGTTAAATAGCCGTCGGTCGGCTTGATTTTTTTCGCCTGCATCTACCTTAAAATTCTTAACGGTATGCTCATATCGCCTTTTCAAGCTTTACGGCGCACGCCTTATATTCCGCGGTCTTGGTCTCCGGGTCGAACACGTTATTCGTCAGCCAATTTGCGTTGCCATCCCTGAAATGAAAGGCCATCCATACAAGCCCGGGCGGGATTTCCTCCGTAACCCTGGCTTTTACTTTTACCGATCCCCGCCTGGAGCTTACTTTGACATACTCGCTGTCCGCGATACCCAGCCTGGCCGCGTCCTGAGGGGATATATCGGCCGTTTCTTCAGGCAGGATCTCATCGAGTCCGGCTCGCCCCGTCTGTGTGCGCGTATGGTAATGAAACAGGCGGCGGCCCGTGCTGAGGACCATTGGATATTCCTTATCGGCGACCTCGGCGGGTGGAGTCCATTCGATTCCCTTGAACAGGCCTTTGCCGCGGGTGAATTTCCCATCCCGGTGAAGAAATTTGGTGCCGGGATGGTCCTGGCTGGGACAGGGCCATTGCAGGCCGTCTACCTCGATACGGGAATACTTAATGCCGGCATAGGCCGGAGCCAGCACCGAAACCTCGTTATCCCATATTTCCATCGAGCTGTTGGACTGCCAGTCGTGCCCAAGGCGCCGGGCAATCTCCTTGAAAATCCACCAATTCGGTTTCGCGATACCCGGGGCTTCCTTTATTTTCCTTACACGATTTACCCTGCGCTCACTGCTCGTAAAGGTGCCATCGTCCTCACACCATGCCGCTGCCGGTAAAATGACGTCCGCAAACCTGGTGGTCTCTGTCGGGAAAATGTCGTTGCAAACGATAAACTCCGCCGAGGCAAGCTCGTGTTCGACATGCGAAATATTCGGTTCGGAGTTGGCAAGATTTTCACCAAATATGTAAAAGGCGCGTATCTTTTTCGTAGGTAGTCCCGCCATCATATCCGGTATCATAAGGCCCGGTTTTTCGGGCAGGCTCTCAACGCCCCATGCCTTCATGAACTTTTCACGAACCGACTTGTCCCCCACTCCCTGATATCCCGGAAATACCCCGGGAAGAGCGCCCATATCGCACGCCCCCTGGACGTTATTCTGCCCTCGCAAAGGATTGACACCTGCGCTCTCCTTGCCGAGGTTTCCAAGGAGCATCTGCAAGTTCGAGATGGACATTACGTTATTTTTGCCGGAGGTGTGTTCGGTAATTCCGAGCGTGTAACACAACATGGCGGGTTTGATGGACGACATCGTTTTGGCTATTTCATGCAGCAACTCGACCGGAACGCCGGAGATTTCGGAGGCCCTTTGGGGCGGATACTCCATGACGGTCGATTTTAAAGCCTCGAAATCCTCGCAATTTTCCTCGACGAAGCGCTTGTCGTACAGGTTCTCGCTTATCAGAATGTTCATTATCCCGTTCAGAAAAGCTATGTCCGAACCTACTTTAATCTGGGCAAAAATATCGGCCTTTCTTGCCAGCGCATGCTTTCTGGGGTCCGCAACAATGAGTTTCGCGCCTTTTTTCAAGGCCCGCTTTACAAAATATGAGGCGACCGGATGGGCCTCCGTCATGTTGGTCCCTATGAGGAAAAATAGCCGGGCGTTTTCGAATTCACCGAAGGAATTGGTCATTGCGCCCGAGCCGAAGGTGGTTGCCAGACCGGCAACCGTCGGAGCGTGTCAGGTTCTAGCGCAGTGATCGATGTTATTTGTACCGATGACCGCCCTGAACAATTTCTGCATATTATAGGAATCTTCATTGATGCTTCTGGCACAGCTTACTCCGGCAATGGCGTCCGGGCCGGATTCCTCGATTATCCGTTTGAACCTGGATGCTACCAGGTCAAGGGCCTCGTCCCAACCGGCTTCTCGGAACCCCCCTCCCTCCTCTTTGATCAAGGGGGTGGTAAGCCTGTCCTTGGAATAAATAAAGTCATACCCATAACGTCCCTTGACGCAGAGATGCCCCCTGTTCGGCTGAGCCCCCTCCACCCCGGTAACGCGTATTATTTGGTCCCCCTTTACATGCAGTTCGAGCTGACAGCCGACGCCGCAGTATGGGCAGGTGGTGCGCACGGAACGGGTTTCCCAGCGGCGGGCCTTTCCAAGTCCCTTCTTCTCGATGAGAGCGCCAACGGGGCATAGTTGTACGCATTCTCCGCACTGCACACAGCTCGATTGTCCCATGGGGACATCATCGTCGCAGATTAGCTTGGTTCGACTGCCCCTGAACCCGAAGTCCAGCACCTCGTTTACGACCATGTTGTTGCAACCCTCTACGCACCGCCCGCAATGTATGCATTTATTGGGATCGCGAATAATGAAGGCCGCGGAATCGTCGCGCTCCTCGGTTTCCTCCACAATGAATGCGGGGACTTCTATGCCCAGGCTGTAAGCCGCGTTCTGCAGTTCGCAGTCGCCGTTCATTTCGCAGGAGAGGCAATTGTGGTTTCCATTGGCAAGCAACAGGTTTACAACCATTTTGCGGGCCTCTATTACACGCTCGGTATCGGTGCTTATCCTCATGCCGTCTGTCGGAACAAGGGAACACGCGGTTTGCAGTCCCCTCATGCCGTCTACCTCCACAACGCAAACCCGGCATTTGCTCGCCGGTCCCAACCTGGGATGATAACAAAGCGATGGAATATATATCCCATTTTCAGATGCGGCCTGCAGGACGGTGCTCTCGTCTCCGCAAACGATCTCCCTGCCATCGATAAAAATGCGCTTGCTCATCGCGGTCGCTCCTTTTGGATTTTATTACTTTACCAGGGCTTCGAATTCCGGCCTGAATTTTGTAATCATAGCCTGTATGGGGACGGAAAAAGCTTCTCCGGTCGGGCATAGGGTGAGGCCCTTGATGTTCGCACACAGGTGTAGGATTAGATCTATATCAGCCATGGATCCTCTTCCATTAAGAAGTGCGCGAAGCTTATGCTCTATTATATGCGAGCCCTCCCTGCAGGGGACACACTGGCCGCATGATTCATGATGATAGAATTCTATGGTACGCAGCGCGAGTTCCGGAATGGAGACCGTATCGTTGACCACCATAATTCCGCCCGATCCGAGTGCGGTACCGGCTTTCTGGCATGACTCATAATCGAGGAGCAGGCCCTCCGCCTCCTGCGCTGTCAGAATGGCCACCGAGAGGCCGCCGACAATCACTCCTTTCATTTTACCCCTGACGCCTCCGGCAGCCTCGATCAATACATCGAGCCTGGTGCCGAGCGGGTACTCGAATACGCCGGGTTCGGTGACGTGCCCGGAAACGCCGTATATTTTTGGCCCATGATTGTTGTTATTGCCGATCTTTCTGTAAGCCGCGGACCCGTGCTCGATTATATATGGAACGTTCGACAGGGTCTCGACGTTGTTGACTACGGTGGGGCATCCATAGAGACCGAAGTTGGCCGGAAAAGGCGGTTTTACCCTTGGATTTCCACGCTTGCCCTCGAGGGATTCGATCTGCGCGGTTTCGTCTCCGCAGACATAGGAACCGCCTCCGCGATGTACGACAATGTCGATATGCTTCAACAGGCCAGCGGCCCTCGCTTCATCGATCGCCGTTTCGAGTATGTCGGCTATCCAGGAAAACTCTCCCCTTATATATATGAAGGATTTTTGAGATTTGATCCCATATGCGCTTATTGCAATTCCTTCGATAAGCAGATGGGGATTGAACTCCATTATCTGCCTGTCCTTAAAAGTGCCCGGCTCGCCTTCATCCGCGTTGCATATGAGGTAAACCGGCCGGCTGTCGTTTTTAGGAAGGAAGGACCATTTCATCCCGGCGGGAAATCCGGCGCCCCCCCTTCCGCGAAGTTGGGCCTCTTTTACCTCGTTCACGATATCCTCCGGCTTGAGGCCGAAGGCTTTGGCCAGGGCTTTATAACCGCCGCGTTTCCTGTAGTATTCGAGGCTTCGGCAATTTTTATCGGTTCTGTCGTTAAGAAGGATTCCGCATTGAGAGACGACCTTCATCGAAGTATCGCTTTCTATCGTTTTTCCCTTTTTAAGCGATTCGATGAGCAGGTCGGTTTTTTCAATGCTCATGTTTTCGAAATAGGTCTCATTGACTTGGATCACCGGCCCGGTGGCGCAGGAGGCCAGGTCCTGTACGGTGCTCAGCGTGAACAGTCCATCGGCCGTGGTCTCGCCAACGGCTATACCGAGCCTCCTTTCAATGTGTTTAACGACCTCGTCCGCGCCGTGCAAAAATCCCGGCACACAGGTATCTACCTGAAGATGGTATTTTCCGACAGGCCGCGTGTTGAACATAGTGTAATATGTCGCCATCCCGTGGATATGGGCGCGGCTCATTCCAAGCGCCCTGGAGGCCGTCTCCACAGACTCGGGCCCGAAGCTGTTCGAACGCTCTTTCTGGAGCGCCTGCATAATCGGCATTGCCGCCGACCAGCGGTTTGGATACCTAGCAACGATTTTTTCAAAGTGTGAATAACTGTCTTTTTTCATATATTCGTCCAGTAATGTTGATCGATAGTTCAATCGTTATATGGTCAGTTGATAGATCTCCATCGACCTAAAAATTCGTTCTGCCGCATATTTGAAATTGCGGTATCACCATGAATTTTCCGACAGGAAGGCTGAGAGGCAGGCATGCATGAAATTCTGCAAGCTTGTCGATGAATTTCTTCACTGGATAGTTACAGATCATGTCCACTCCACCGAATTAACACCAGAAATTGCACAAGACAGACATGAACGGATTAAATACGTCTAATTATTACCAAAACTTACCATTTATCTTTTATAATACTCAAATTTTACTTTTTTTTATGTCAAGGATTATTTAAAAAAAACGCAATAATAAACCGAAATCGGCCCTTCGGCGGGAAGAGTGTATGCACCAGTGTACCGACAGCCTTCAAAGGCCTTCGGGGCGGCAATTGTGGCAATTAGATAAAAGATAGGATGAGAATTCTATTTATATGGATGATCATTTTAAAAGGGTGTTGAAATGCGTCCGACCATGGAAATACGCCAGAATACCATTGAGACCCGGGAATATAACAAATAGGGCCTTTAGATATAGGCCGTTATTTTTCGAGGGTCTTCCTGATAGAGGCGACGAGGGCTTCCGGCGATACCGGCTTCTGGAAAACGCCGTCGAAGCCCAGTTGCTCGATGCTTACATTCGCCGCCGTCGCGTTTCCAATGCTGCTCAGTAGATAGATAGGGATGGATGGATGATTGAGTTTGATTTCATCCGCAACCCTTGTTCCCGAATCGATACGCTCCATCATCATGTCACAGAGAATCAGATCGGGCGTTATGGTCGCGAGCGCGTTGATTCCCTCGCGGGCGCTTAGCTGTGTGGAAACGATAAACCCCTCGCCCTCTAGGACGGCCCTCAGGGATGATAGAATATCGGGATCATCGTCGATCACCATGATGAGTTTTCTGCCTGCCATCTCCAACCTCCCCAAATGATGATGGAAACGCTCTCAATCGCGCGGCCTTTTGTAAAGCATAATTTCCAGGCACATCGAGTTATTACGATATACTTCTACCGCCACCTGGAGCTCGGTATGGACCGGCCCGGCAAGGTTCGGGCCGGTCGAATTCGATTCTTTAGCTCAGCCCCCCTCTGTCTGGGGGAATGCCGTGTTGGCGTACAGGTACTCCACCTTCTCCTTGTGTTTAAGCTCCTCGTTGGCCATCTTGAGGAGCATCTCCTTTACATCCCCATCCGGTTGGATTGCCGCCAATTCCTTGTAAAAATTATAGGAATTCAGCTCGCGATGAGCGGCGATTAGGTATATGTCCTTGGACTCCATGTCCTTATCTACATCTGGGGATTCAACATACTGCGCAATTTTATAATCGATTACCTCGCTCATTTTGAGGGCGTTCGCATGGTAGCCGCCGTCGCGATAGGCGATTAGGAACTCACGGTGCTTTTTTTCCTCTGAGGCGAGAAAGCCGAGGGCATCGACCGCGACCGGGTCGGTAACCCTGGATTTAAGGGATGTATAGAAGGCATAGGCCTCCTCTTCGCGCAATATGGCCTTACCGATGAGGTTTTGAAGCGGCTGTTTTTCCATAAGCTCGACCCCTTGTCATGTAGTAATTGGCGAAGCCGGGTGATTGGGATTCCCAACCCGTTTCAGGCATCGAATGGGAATCAAGCACTCCCGCGAATCGCGTATTCAATCTAAACGATTGCAGACTTTAAGAGTCAAGGTTTTATTTGCGTCATCATGACGAAAAAAGGGGAAGGTTTTATCCTTCCCCTATATTATCAGGCTTTTTCCATATATCAGGCGTTCTTTCCCTTTGGGGGCTTATACGCGAGCGTGATGAAGAAGCCAAGCGTAAGCAGACCCGCGGCGATAAACAGTGCGTGGTCCTTGAAAACTTCGAAAGCATAAGGTCCTATAACCCCAGCGGCGCTCCATGCCGTCAGCATGAAACCGTAAACCTTTCCAATATACGCCGGACCGAAGGAGTCCGCCGCGAACGCCGGCATGGTCGCGAATCCGCCGCCATAGCATGCGAGGAGGTAGCAGGAAACGACGATAAACAGGTAGTAATTCGCCACGTATCCCTTAGCGACCAGGACATAGAGAATGGCCTGTGTAGCGAACATTATAAGGAAAACGAGCTTGCGGCCGATGTTGTCCGAAATCTTCGCCCAGAAGAGCCGCCCCAGGCCATTGAAGATGGCCGCATAGGCCACAACGGCGCCCCCGGCGGCGGCTACGACCGCGACCTGTTCGGGAGTGAGGTCCCCTATGAGGCCCATGGTCTTTTTATAGATATCCTGGGCAAGAGGAGAGTGCTGGGAGATGAGGCCGAGTCCGGCCGATACGTTGAGACAGAGCATCGCCCAGAGCATCCACCACTGAGGCCTCTTGACCGCTTCGCCGAACATAAAGGAGTCGGCCGCGGAAACGGTTGTCTTGGGCGGTGTGAATCCGGCGGGTAGCCATCCCTTGGGAGGATTCTTGAACAACTGCGCCGCACCGGCCACCAGTACGAGGAAAATTACGCCCCAGATATACCATGTTTTTGCAACGCCGGAGGCGGTTACAACACCGGCCTCGTCAACTACCTTAAAGGCAGCTATCATGCCGGGGGCAATCTTGCCCATGAAAAAGGCGCCGGCACCGAATCCCATTACGGCAAGACCGGTTACAAGGCCGCGCTTGTCGGGAAACCACCGGATGAGGGTGGCGATCGGCGTTACATAACCGAACCCGTTGCCGAGAGCGGCGATCACGCCAAAGCCGAGATAAAGAAGCGCTATGCTTCCGACCTGGTCGGCATAACCGGCGATAAGAGTACCTATACCGAAAAGGATGCCGCCGATGGTCGCCACGAAGCGAGGGCCTTTCTTGTCGACCAGGGTCCCGCCGAACGCCGCGGCGAGGCCGATGATGAGCATGAGGAGCATGAACGTATACTGGACGGTTTTGCCATCCCATCCATGCATATTCATTAACGGATTTTTAAAAACCGACCATGCGTACACGGTCCCAAGACAGAGCTGGATCACGACGGCGGCAATGGCGATCAGCCACCGTTTTGACTCCAATTTCTCGTTCGCCATACTACCTCCATAGATTTTTGTTTAGGTTTTCATTATGAGTAAGCCGTGATAATTCCGTAGTTCCGACCGCAAACACCGGTAAACCCCATGACCGAAAAGGAAAGACCTCTCGCGGGCGGAAGGGAAATACTCAGGACATTACCGGGCAAAAGGATGGGTTAGAACAATTTATCGTCAAGTTAAAAACGTTCAGAAGAGGAAAAACAATGTAAAAAAGGCCCCATGCGGGGCCTTTCAAATCGGCATGAAACAAATGTTCTATTTCTCGGACTTTTTCAAATATACCAGGAAGTATATCATGCCGACAAAAACGGCTCCTCCGACGATATTACCCAGGGTTACGGGGATCAGATTATTACCCAGAAACCCGCCCCAGGTTAGCGCGTCAGCTTTCGAACCGAGGGTGCCGACATATTCCGCTAGCGACGGGTCATTTTTAAGAACTATGCCCATTGGGACAAAATACATATTGGCCACGCTGTGCTCAAAACCCGAAGCGACGAAAGCCATGATCGGGAAGAAAATTCCCCAAATCTTTCCAATTATATCGTCAGCGGCCGCCGCTAACCATACAGCAAGGCAAACGAGCCAGTTACAGCCGATCCCTCTGTAAAAAGCCTCACTCCAGCTCAAGTTCACCTTGCCTATCGCGATACCGAGAGCGGTATTGGCGCACGCTCCCCCTTCGATAGGGCACTGGCCGGCGACAAAGCCGGTCTTCCAGAGGTTCGACTTGTACATGATGTAAACGAGAAGGAGGGAGCCGATAAAGTTCGCTATAAAAACCACAACCCAGTTCTTTAAAAGGGCGAGCCACTTCACTTCCCCTGCGGAAGCACCGATGGTCATCAGGTTATTGCCGGTAAAGAGTTCCGCGCCGGCAATGACGACCATAATGAGGCCTACGCTAAAGACAGCTCCACCGAAGAGTTTGGACATCCCCAGACCCAGGGTGTTCTGGGTTCCGGTCAAAACCATGGTGCAGAGTTCCGCACCAAAGCCGATGTAGGCGCCGGCCAGGATTCCGAGCAAAAGCATTTTTAAAAACGGAAGAGATCCCTTTGCCTTGCCCACACCGATAAAATTTTCAGCAATTTTTGCTGGAGAATTGAAAGCCATGACGACCTCCATGTGGATTTATGAAACGGCAGAATATGAATATAATAATATCACATGATATTATATATTCTTTTGAATGTTATTATTTATATATTCTTTTTTTGTCAATGATTCTTTCATGGGCGCGGCTAATTATAGTTGGCTTATATAGCCTCCGACACCATTCTGAATTGACGATGAGAACTGGTGATTATGCTCCTTTCAAATAATTCCGTTTTATCCGACGAAACGACAGCTTATGTGGAGTTTTTTTCGGATCAAGAAAGAAACGGCCGGTTGTCAACCGGCCGTTTCTTATTTATAGATTAACTAAACGATCCGAGTACGGCTTAATGAAGGTGCGAACCGGAGTAGTACCTCTTAAGGGAGGTGTCGCATGCCGCGCACTTGTAGTCGGGCTTGCAGTGCTTAACGAACTCCGACCGAAAATACTTAAGCATGGTGGTGATGGGCATGATCGGAGATTGTCCAAGCGCGCACAGCGAGGCCTTTTTCATAAGGGTGGCCTTTTCGATGAGGAGATCGATGTCGGACTCGTTCGCTGTACGCATCGCGAACTTTTTCACCAGATGATGAAGCTGAACCGTTCCGACGCGGCAGGGAACGCATTGCCCGCACGACTCGTGCTCGAAGAAGCTGAGTATCTGGAGCAGGTAGTCAACCGCACAGGTGTCCTCGTCGCACACCAGCACGACACCGGAGCCGAGGGTAACACCCTGCTTTATCGGCTGGTCGATGTCCAGAGGCAGGTTCATGAGGTCCTTTCCGAGAATGCCGCCGGCGCTTCCTCCCACATGGGCGAACTTGAACTTTTTGCCCTTTTTGATGCCTTTGCCATGGACGTCGATAATCTCCTTTAGAGTGGCGCCCATGGGAAGCTCCACGAGCCCCGTGCGGTTCAGTTTACCCGAAAGGCAGTAGAGTTTCGTTCCCGAACAGTTTGTCGGGCCTGCCGATCGGTACCATTCGGCGCCCTTTTCGATTATCATCGGGACGGACATAAGCGTCTCGACGTTATTCACGTTGGATGGAAGCCGCATATACCCCGCCCCTCCCGGGAAGGGCGGTTTAAAACGGGGATAGCCGCGTTTGCCCTCCATGGAGTTTATAAGTGAGGTTTCCTCTCCACAGACATAGGCGCCGCCTCCCTCTTTTATAAAAACGTCGAAGCTGAATTTGGAGCCCATGATATTTTTGCCAAGAATGCCTTTTTTGCGCGCCTGTTCAATCGCCGCCTGAAGTCGCTCGATCGACCGCCGGTATTCTCCGCGTATATAGATATAGCCGATCGACGCGTCTATGGCATAGCCGCAGATGGCCATCCCCTCTATAAGTAGCTGCGGGTTTTCCTCCATAAGAATGCGGTCTTTAAAAGTCCCGGGCTCACCCTCGTCGGCGTTGCAGATGACATACTTCTGCATTGGGCCCTTTGTAACGAAAGACCATTTCATCCCGGCAGGGAAACCGGCGCCGCCGCGGCCGCGAAGTCCCGAGTCCTTGACCTCGGAGATGATATCGGCGGGCGACATGGAAAGGGCCTTCTTGAGCGAATCGAAACCTCCATTACCGAGGTATGAATCGATCTTGAGCGGATCGACCACGCCGATCTTATCGAGCAGTCGCTTGGTCTGCCTGGGTTCGTTTATAATGCACGCCTTTCCTTCGACCTCCTTGCCGCACTGCTCTCCGGCCGAGGGCTTTTTCTTCTTGTACGAGTCGAGAAGATCTTTTATGCGCTTGGGAGTGAGGTTGCCGTGGATGTCGTAGTTGACCATCATGGCAGGCGCTACCGAGCAAACGCCGAGGCATTCGCATTTTTCGAGGTAAAACATGCCGTCCCGGGTGGTCTCTCCAATGCCGATCCCCAGGTGCTTCTGAACGGCGTCGAAGATGGTCGTCGAGCCCATAACGTGGCACGGTCCGGATTTGCAGACCCGTATGACGTACTTCGCGCGCGGCTTCGTTTTGAACATGGTGTAGAAGTCGACGAAGCCGGCAACGGCGCCTTCCGGGATGTTCATCTCGGCCGCTACACTCTCCAGGGTCTCGATGTCCAGCACGTTTTTGCCGGAGGCATTCTCGAGGTCTCTCAGGATGAGCATGAGGTGCTCACGGTCGTTTCCGAACTTTTCTATGCTTTTTCGTATTTTTTCTGCTTTCATATCGTCCCTCCTCACGCGCCGACCTTTTCGATTTTACACGCACAGACCTTGAATTCCGGTATCTTGCAGGTCGGATCCAGTGCGTCGATGGTCAGCTTGTTCGCGGCGGCTTCGACGAAGTGGAAGGGAATGAACACAACATTGGCCATTGGCCTGTCCGTTACCTTCGCCTTTATCCGGATGCTTCCGCGCCGGGTGGAGACCGAAACGAGCTCGCCATCCTTCACGTTGAAGTTGCTCGCATCGTTTTTATTCATCTCGACATAGCCTTCGCTGACAATGGCGTCCAGGATGCTCGAATTGCGGCTCATGGTTCCCGTATGGAAGTGTTCGAGCAGCCGGCCAGTCGTAAGGATCACCGGATACTCCTCATCGACCTCCTCGGCCGGTGGAGTGTATTCGATCGCGCTCAACAGGCCAAGGCCGCGGGAGAACTTATCCTTATGCAGAAACTGGGTGCCCGGATGCTCCGTATTCGGGCATGGCCACTGGATGAGCTCCTTCTCAAGTCGCGCGTAGGTGATTCCGGCGTACGACGGGGTGACCGTTCGGACTTCCTCGAAAATGTCCTCGGCGCAGGTGTAATTCCACTGGGCCCCAAGCCGGTTGGCCACCTGCATGATGATCCACCAGTCCTCCCTGTTGTCCCCGACCGGTTCCACCACCTTGTGCATTAGCTGGACCCGCCGTTCCGTATTCGAGATGGTCCCCACCTTTTCGAGGAAAGCGAAGCCGGGGAGTATGACATCCGCGTATTTGGCCGTCTCGGTCATTACTATGTCCTGGACCACCACAAAGGGAAGCTTTTCAAGAGCCTCGATAACATGGTGCTGGTTCGGGTCGGACATTACCGGGTTTTCGCCGAATACGTAGAGGGCCTTTACATCGCCCGCGATTGCTGCGTTGAGCGATTCAACGATGGTAAAGCCCGGTTTCTTTGAAAGTTCGAATGCCGGGGCCCAGGCCTTTTCGAATTTGGCCTTGTTTTCGTCGGTCCCAACCGGCTGGTAGGCCGGATACACGGCGTTAAGGGCGCCCATGTCGCAGGCCCCCTGCACATTGTTCTGGCCGCGAAGCGGATTGACGCCGCCGCCCGCCACGCCGATGTTTCCAAGCAGCATTTGTAGATTCGCACAGCATTTCACTCCGTTTACGCCGGATTTAAACTGTGTAACCCCCATGCAGTAGTACAGGGCCATCGGCTTGGCCTCTCCTAATATGCGGGCCGCCTTTATGATTTTTTCCGGATCGTCGATGCCGCAGATCTCCGCGACATACTCCGGGGTGTACTTTTCCAGGGTTTTGGCGAGTTCTTCGAACCCTTCACATCGCGTCTGGACATATTCACGATCGTACATGCCTTCCTTGACCGCTATATGGGCAAGTCCGTTGAGAAGGGCGATGTTGGTGCCCGGTTTGAGCTGTAGAAATACATCCGCGTATTTCGCGAGGTCGATTCTGCGCGGATCGGCCACGACGAGCTTCTTCTTGTTGAGGATGACCTCCCTTTTAATCATCGATCCGATGACGGGATGGTTCTCGGTGGTGTTCGAACCTATTACGAAAAAGGCCTCCGAAAGAGGTATTTCGCGTATGGAGTTGGTCATCGCTCCGGAGCCGAGTGTTGCCGCCAGACCGGCGACAGTTGAGCTGTGTCAAAGTCGTGCGCAGTGATCGACATTGTTTGTGCCGATCACCGCCCTCATGAATTTCTGCATCAGATAGTTTTCCTCGTTTGTGCACTTGGCCGAGGAAAACGCCATAATGGAATCCGGCCCGCTCTGGCTTCTTATCTCTCCGAGCCTGGAGGCCACAAGATCGAGCGCCTCATCCCATTCCGCCTCGACGAACTCGCCGTTCTTCTTTATGAGCGGCTTTTTAAGCCTTTTGTCGCTCTGCACGAAATCGAAGCCGAAGCGTCCCTTTACGCACAGATGGCCTTTATTGGGCCCGTCTTCGCTGCCCAGCGCCTTGACGAGCTGGCCCTGTTTGTTTTTGTAAAAATCAATCTCGCACCCCACGCCGCAGTAGATGCAGATGCTCGATTCCTTCTCCAGTTCCCATGCCTGGCCCCTTCCCAGCACCGTCTGGAAACTCAGCGCGCCCGTGGGGCAAAGCTGCACGCAGGTTCCGCATTGGACGCAGCTTGAATCTCCTATCCTTTTAAAAAGATCCGACGTAAGATGTGTCTGCCCCCCTCTGCCGGCAAAAGACCAGACCCTGCTCATCTGGATCTCGCCGCAGGCCTTTACGCAGCGGCCGCACAGCACGCACCGGTCCTCGTTTCGCCTCAGCCCCTGGCTGGAAACGAAGTCCCTGCCGCGCGTATTTTTCGGAAAGCCCGCGGTGGGTTGCTCGACCCCGTAACGAAAACATAGGGCCTGGAGTTCGCAATCGCCGTTGGCGTCGCAGTACAGGCAGTTGTGATCGCCTTCCGCGAGCAGAAGCTCGAGAATACCCCGACGGATTTCGATAATCTCCTCGTCTTCCGTGTCCACCTTCATGCCGTTAGTCGCCGGCTCGGTACACGAGGTTTTAAGCATCTGATCGTTGACACGCACGATGCAAATGCGGCACGCGCCGGTTTTGCTGATCCGAGGATGGTAACAGAGATAGGGGATGTCGATGCCGTTCTCGCGCGCTATCTCGAGAATGGTCTGGCCCCGGCTTCCCGTTACCTCTTTGCCATCGATGGCAAGCTGGATTTTTTCCATAGGTAAGGCTCCTGATAGTTGTTTACGTTTTCGCTCATGATGAACCCAAACATCAGTATCTAAAAATCTACCGACGGAACGTCAAGAAAAATACATATCCCCCCATGGAAATAATATTAATATACATAATATCATAAACAAAATATTAAATAACGATATATTACAAGATATTTTAATGATTTTTTGGCAGTAATTGTAATTATAATAGCGTAATGGTAATTATTTACGATATCCAGCCCATTAAAGGCAAGGTTGCCTGATAACACATTGCCCGGAATTTATTGAAAAACGATATCGAGGCCCAGGATGCCGGGTAAAGGAGTCCCAATGACGGGCATTCGGATATTCTCTTAAAAGTACGAGGCTTAAAAGAAAACCATCTTCCGGGATTACAGGTAAATTCTTCGAAAAGAGGGGGCCCGGTACGGCCCGGCCCATACGCTTAGTCGGCCTGGAGCTCCTCGCGTATCCTCTTTACCAGCGGGCCGTCTTCGCGCCAGACGCGGCAGCTATTCAGGGGCATATATTTAAGATGGCTACGCCTCACCTTTCGGTCTGTGGATGCCGGTCGACTCGCCCTGCTGGTCCAGTAGCCCTGGACCGCGGCCGGGGCCATGGAAAGTAGAAGAGTTAGAAGGTGGTGGCAGCCCTTTGTTCCCCCCGCAAGCTCCTTCACCTTCCTCGTAAACCCCGAACTGATGGAAAGGCCCACGGCCGGCTTAAGGCTGTCCACAAGCTCCGCGCACTCCTCCCGGGGGATGCCGGGCATCTCGACTTCGATATCGCGGATTACGAGCTCGGGGCCCTCGGCGATGAACCGGATGATCATATTATGCAGAACGCCGGATGGACGCTTTTCACCGGACATCAAATAGTATTCCTGGAGCCGTTTCTCCATCAACTCCCCTTCCACGATTATCGCGTTTTCTCCGGCATCGTAGGTCGACATCACTATATCTCGCGAATGAATCCTTCTTCCTGATTTGCTCATTATTGCGCTCATTGTAAAATCTCCAGAAAGGATGTCTGAAACCGGTTTCGCTGCGCTTTATCCCCGCCGGCCATAAAAACCCCGCCATGCGGACCCTGTCAAGGATATAAGCCTTTCGTTTTTCATCTCTTCCGAATTGAAGCTCGACTATTGTTCAGTGATATTTTTCTATACTTATATGAATATCTTACATTGTCATCATATCATATTTTCTTGACTTTGTACACTTGTTCGTCTACGCTTGCCAAGTCTGGCCCCCCGGGGCCCTGTACATAATAAACATCCACGTTTCAGGAGGGTTGGAGATGGAGAAAACCTGGTTTAAATCGTATGCTGAAAAAATTCCCAGGAACCTCGATTACGAGAAGATTACGGTTTCGGACGCGCTTCGCAAGGTCGCCGCTGAATATCCGGATAAAACCGCGCTCATTTTTCTTGACGCCAAGATATCGTACAAAAAACTGAACGATATGGTAAACAGTTTCGCGACCGCTATGATCGACATGGGAATCAAGCCGGGAGACAAGGTCGCCATGCTCTTGCCGAACATGCCCCAGATCGTAGCCGCTTCCTATGGCGCGTGGAGGGCCGGGGCGGTTGTCGTTATGAACAACCCCCTGTATACCGATCACGAGCTGGAATATCAGCTCAACAATTCGGAATCGACCATACTCGTTACCCTTGACCTGCTTGCGCCGCGCATGATTGCGCTTCGCCCCAAAACCAAGGTCAAAAAGATCATCGTTGCCCATATCCGGGACCATCTTGGTTTTCCCAAAAAGCAACTGCTCCCTATCGTCGCCAAGGACAAACACCGCGACATCCCCAGGACGGAAGAGGTTTACGAGTGGCTCGATGTGCTTAAAAAATATCCGGCGAATGATCCGAAGGTCCCGATAGATTTCAACAGCCTGGCCAATCTTCAGTACACCGGAGGAACCACGGGCGTAAGCAAGGGTGTGATGCTTACCCACAGCAATCTCTCCAGCAATGTACAGCAGATCCGCTCCTGGTTTCCCGACTTTGAAAAGGGCGAGCTCATCATGGCCGGAATTCTGCCCTTCTTCCACTCGTTCGGCCTGACGACCGTAATGAATTTCTCGATATGGATGGCAGGATCCGACGTCCTCATCCCGCGTCCCGAACCGCTTGCGATCCTCCAGGCCGTTCAGAAATACAAAATCAATTTCTATCCGGCGGTGCCGACGATTTATACCGGGCTGCTCAATCACCCCGATATCGGGAAATACGATATCTCCTCGATCAAGGGCTGTTTTTCGGGCGCTGCGCCGCTGCCTGTCGATGTTATCAGGGAATTCGAGGCCAAAACGGGCGCCCAGATTTGCGAGGGATACGGTCTCAGCGAGTCAAGCCCGGTGGCGACGATAAATCCCTGGGGCGGCAGGACAAAGCCCGGTTCCATCGGCCTGCCCATTCCGGATACCGAGCTCAAGATAGTGGATCTCGACGAGGGAACGAAGGAAATGCCGACGGGCGAGCCCGGCGAGGTGCTTATAAAGGGCCCCCAGGTTACCAGCGGTTATTACAATATGCCCGAAGAAAGCGCGAAAACCATCCGCGACGGCTGGCTGTACACCGGTGACATCGGCCAGATGGACGAAGAGGGGTACTTCTATATCGTGGACCGCAAGAAGGACATGATTATAGCGGGCGGATACAATATCTATCCACGCGATATCGACGAGGTCCTGTTCGAGCATCCGAAGATCATGGAAGCATGCGCCATAGGCATTCCGGATTCTTACCGCGGGGAGACTGTAAAGGCCTTCGTCGTACTTAAGCCCGGCGAGAGCATGACTACCGATGAGGTCATCGAGTACTGCAAGCAGAAGCTTGCCAAATACAAGGTGCCCACCCATGTAGAGTTTATTGAGACCCTTCCCAAGAGCGGCGTGGGCAAAATCCTCAGAAAGGAGCTCCGCGCAATGGAACTCGAAAAGATGGGCAAGACCGGATAAACAGAGAGTTCGATGTCCATAACCTCAAAAGGGATGCGCCCGGGGCGCATCCCTTTTACTTGCTCAGGCCGTAAGGATGTCCCTCAGGGGGCGGTACTTTTTTTCTTTGAGATCGTAATCCATCCTCTTTCGCTCCCCTCTATCGTCAATAAATGAAGCGAGCAGCCTGTCGCTGACCTCAGCGCCGTCTTTGAGTTCGATTATCCCGTATTCCAAAAGCTGAAGCAGGTATGTGCGTATTATTCCGAAGGCCATTTTCTGAATGTTTTCATCGGCATGATGATCGTGATCGTACAGCCCAAGGTTTACATCGGCGACGCTGTAATCACCGAAACAGGTATCCACGTTTATTCCGGTCTCCACCCCATACATCTGCCAGAACGAAACCAGGCTGAAAAATTTTAGAGTTCCGGCGACCTCTCCCGAAAGCGGATAGGCCATAGAGGACAGGTCCCTTAACTTCGGGTGTTCTATGGATGAAAATAGAGGCTGTGCTACGAACTTCTTGACCCGCCCCATCCCCCTCCAGAAGCTGGCCTTTGCGAAATCATGCCCCTCGAGAACCGCCCCGGCGAGTCCGTAAACGAAGTGGGCTCCGAAGTACTGGGTGAGCACATCGGTATCCAGAAACACGACGATCGTGCCGGAAGGGTCCACGGGCCTTTTGGGGCCGGTTAGAAGCCGGTAGAGGGTTCGCCGCATATCCGCCCCCTTGCCGCGCTCCGGTCCCATGTCGGGCACCGGGGTAGCGTTGCAAAGGACTATCTCGGTCGAGTCCCAGGCCTCGCGCGCGCGGAGCTCGGTTTTTTCCTCCGTATCGCCCTTTCGCCGATGCGAAAGTACGATACGGTCCACTACATCGCCCGCCTCCTCTCTCAGCAGCGTTATCTTGCTGTGAATAAGTTCGGCCTCGCGTTCTCCAAACGTCGAGAATACGACACAGATCTCCCTGTTGTTTTTAAGGGATTTGACCTTTTCCAGGGTGTACTCCCTGGATTCGATTTGCCTGATGCTTTTCATGGCGGCCTCCACGATCCTTTGCCCCTTGTCCGCGCCGGTTCAATAAAAGCGTTGGCCCGCGGGCGTCTCGATAGCCCGATCCCGGTTTTCCCCGGTTCCGGTCAATATATGGTATTTAACTTGATTTTTTAAACAAGGACTTTTAAAAAACCCCATTCGGCCTCAGAGGAGTCAAACAATGGATAATCGGTCCGCCTTCGGCGCTCGAGAGATGTATGCGGTAATACTTCTTGCCCTCATGAACTTCTTCCTCTTCGCCGACCAGAACCTCATGGCGCCCAATCTGACACAGATAGCGCACGAGTTCGGATTCACCGACATACAGAGGGACACGAAACTCGGTGGCAATATCTCATTCGTCTTTTGGGTGCTCGGCGGGCTGGTTACGCTTGGAATCGGCTATCTGACCGACCTCGTCTCGCGGCGCAATCTTTTTATATGGGTTGTGCTGATAGGCGAAATACCCTGCCTTCTTACGGGTTTCGCCCAGAACTACGACCAGCTCTTCTGGCTAAGGGCCGCCACCGGCATCGGAATCGGGGGGGCGCTGCCCCTCACCTACTCCATGATCGGAGATTACTTTTCAGCCAGGAACAGGGCCTCCGCCGCGGCATGGCTCGGGCTGGCCCAGGGCATGGGAATAGCGGCCGGCCAGCTCCTGGCGGGATTTATCGGCTCGGCTTACGGGTGGAGACTTCCGTTCATCATAGTTGCGCTGCCCAATTTTCTTTTTATAGCGCTTTTCTGGCTTACGGTCAAGGAGCCCGAGCGTGGAATGGCCGAAGACAGTCTGCGGGAGCTCATAGAAAGCGGGAAGGTATATACAGGGCGAATAAACTGGAACCTGTACCGCGATCTGTTTAAAATAAAGACAAACCTACTCATATTCCTGCAGGGCATTCCAGGCACCGTCCCCTGGGGGGTATTCTTCATCTTCCTGAATGATTTTTACTCGCAGGACAAGGGCTTTTCCGTGGAGGTCGCCACGCTTATCGTCATGACAGTCGGGGGGGCGGCCATAATCGGGGCCTTCGTGGGCGGCCTGTGGGGGAACAAATTGTACAACATCAAGCCCCGTTACCTGCCGCTCCTGTGCGGCTCCACCACGTTGCTCGGAATCATCCCGATGGCGTTTTTGCTCAACTATCCCAGCCAGATCGGAGTGGAGAATCCGAGCGTGATACTCCCGTTGGCAATCGGCTTCATCACCGGTTTTACAGTCACGATAACCGGACCCAACGTCAAGGCCATTCTCCTCAATGTCAACTCTCCGGAAACCCGCGGCTCCATCTTTTCCCTTTTCAATCTTACGGACGATCTGGGCAAGGGCTTCGGTCCGGTAATCATCAGCCTGCTCATTGTCGCCTTCGGCAGGCTGTGGGCTTTCAATATAGCCAATCTCTTCTGGCTGGTTTGCGGGGTTCTACTGCTTGTGATGATGGTTACTTTCCCGAAAGACGAGGCTGTGCTTAACGAAAAGCTCAAAAAGAGGGCGAATGAAATGAGGGCCTGAGAAAGCCTTTTCGATTAATAATTGAATCGCCAGGCGGTCTTCCGGCCGAAGCTTGCGGAATCAACAAATAAGAACGGTGGCTTTCTGGGCCACCGTTCCTGTTTTAGACTTCTTCATCACATCCCAAGCCCAAGCCTTGATTATTTACCGTGGCCCTTCCCGGTCGTGGGATAATCGAGCGCGGCTCTAATGTAGTGGCCGGCTTCACTGCACTGGTCGACCTCGGTATAATAATAGGCATTGGCGTTTATGCCGAACCGCTCGATGCCTGTTACCACCGGACGGTAAAACTCCATCTTTTCGATCCATGGCCCTATAACGAACATGAACATTAGGATGACGAGCACCCCGATGAAAAGCTTTAACCATCCAATGGCGGTCTTTTTTATCGATGATTCTGGCATTCTCTTCCCCTTTCCCATCGTCCGATAGCGCTCTTAGATGCTCGCCGTAATTTCGGGGAACACCTTGTAGAACATGATCCATGCCATGAGCAGTGTAAGGGCCAGGTTGAAGGACTGCCCGCATACATAGAGTATGAGAGGCTTGCCGCCTTTCAGGTATTCCTTGAGCTCGCGGAAATTTGTGCTGAGTCCTATGCTGGTGAACGCGAGGCAGAAGAACCATCCCTGGAAGTGGCTGGTGAAGCCCTTCATGGCGCCGTTCTCGATGAGAGTATAGCCGAGATCATTGCCGAGATAAGCGATTATCGTCGAGAAAAGTATCGAAGCGGCGATAAACCCGATGACGAATTTAGGAAAACGGTACCAGATCTCCATGGGGCTCACCTTTTCGCCTTCACGGGCCTCGACCCTGGTGGTCCAATAAACCGCGACAAAGAAGGCGATGCCGCCGATGAGGACGTTCTGAATCATCCTTACGGTGGCTGCAACAAAGAGGGCCTTTTCGCCGAGAAATGCCCCCGCGGCGACGGCGCCGGTGGAGTCGATCGTTCCGCCCATCCAGGCCC
>Ga0116172_10000966_pt1 | contig 27029 bp, 15 predicted proteins | sample AD_UKC083_MetaG_FD_89799 | JGI IMG/M metagenome (GOLD analysis project Ga0116172, IMG submission 89799) | Active sludge microbial communities of municipal wastewater-treating anaerobic digesters from USA - AD_UKC083_MetaG | ecosystem: Engineered > Bioreactor > Anaerobic > Digestate | place: USA... | reverse complement strand
GGAGGAGTATCGAATACCTGAGCCAGAGATGCCATGGTAAAACCAAGCATTACAACCACAGAGACAAACAGCGTTTTCATATTTCTAACTTTATTGAGTGATTCTAATTGTAACAGATCCGATCTGCTTACTTCCGGTAGGACCGGCGGCAATGATATCTTCCACCCAGAAACGGTCACCACGACGTGAATTCTGTATGAGGGTCTTCATTTGCTGATTCAGCATATAGCCCTGGCCTGGAATATCGATAAGGTCACCTGCAGCATTCTTGTAGGTAAATTTGAAGGAAACCACATTGTATCTAAGGTCAAAGTCGAAATTCTCAAGAACAGCCATAACATAAGGAGATCCAAGAATTTCAGCTTTGGTGAAGTTTCCTGAAATTTTATTGGCAACCTTCGGTATCGGGGTTGGGATAGGTTTGACGCGGAATCTTGTAGAACCCATCGGACGTGAGCTACCATCCATATCTGCAGAAACATTGATGACGGCTTCGGCACCACCGGTTACCCGAACAGTGTATTTACCACCACCGGCAGGGCTGAGTGAGCCGTTAGAAATGCTTGCACGTACTTTTTCATTAGCAACGCCGGGAACCGAGATGGTTACAGGGTTGTCAACGCCAATGTAGAACACATTCATTTTATCGGCAGAAACAGTAGCAGATGGTTGTGCAACGAAGTAAGATGAGTTAAACGGATAACTGGTTTTTATACCATTGCGGGAAGTAATTTCAATTACACCTCCGAATTTCTGTTCACCAATTGAACCGGCGCCTACTTTGTAAATACCAACACCATCTTTACCTTCAATGGTTTCTACATTTCCGGAAATCTGCAGTGTTGTTGAATCAACAGAGGATCCAACCTTAATGACTGGTTGCTGTTTTGAGTCATAAGCTGCAACAAAAATTTCAGCCTCATACTCACTTCCGGTAAGCACATAATTGCTTTTTGCAATAACTTTTGCACCGACCTTATCGAAAGAGAAACCTTCAGCATCAACCATAGCAAACAATTGAGAAACAACATCAGCCTCGGCATTTTTGACCTCAAGGATGATTTTGTTAAGGATAACAACATCTGCAGCCAGAATGGTGTGATAGAAATTGGTCACCTGCCAGTTTGCAGTGCCTTCGCCTGAAATGGTAGGATAGTCCTTTTCAACAGCAAGACCAAGGTTTACCTTCTCTGCGTATTTGCCAAGAATTTCCGTCATTTTCTTCTTGAAAGCTACGATTTTATCCTTCAGCTCACCTACCTTTGTTCCGCCTTCACCTTTGTCGGAATCACCGAACAGGTAACGGTGCGGAATATCATAATTATCTTTTCCACTGATTTCAGCAAGAAAACTTTTGCCTTCTTTGAGGGCCGTTTCTTCCATTGCTTTAACTTCGTCAGGGGTTTTGCCTTCAACTGCGCCAACAATAGCCCATTTGACCGTCTGAATATACTCAACAAGAGCCTTTGCTTCTTTCCTGACAATCTGAGCTTTGTCGTAGTTTTCCTTTACTTTGCCAGGAGTTAACGCTAACGCCTGGTCAAATGTTTTATAATTTGCCTCAACCTTCGTGTCGAAAATGCGGTTGGTTTCAACGATACTGTCGTTCACCACTGCAAATGCCTGCAAAATATCTTTTGATACGTTGAGGGCAAGCATAGCGGTCAACACCAGGTACATCATCGAAATCATTCGCTGACGCGGGGTTTCCGGACAATTCTTTGCTCCCATAAATTACCCTTTCTTTAAATGATTAGACAATATACCTTATATTACTTGTTGAGGTTGACGTTCATTGCAGAAAGCATGTTGCCATAAACGGTGTTGAGGGCAGCAAGATTTTTCGAAAGAACATTTGCCTGATCTTTGTAAGCACTCAAGGCAGTCATGGTCTGATTGACGTTTTCTACGAAAACACCAAGACTTTCCTGCATTGCATTGGCTTTTTCAACCTGTGCGTTGGCACCCTGAAGCTGCAGTTCGTACACTGCGTTGAGAGCTGTCAGGTTTTTGGTAATACGCTGAATCTGATCACCGTATGATTTTCCGTCAACAGCGCTGAAATCGATGGCTTCTGCTGATTTGGTGAGTGATTCGGCACTTTGGGTATATTTCTGAGCGAGAGCATGAGCTGCATTGGTAGCACCTTTAATACTGCTCACATATTCTTCAGTAGCATTAACGTCATTGTTGATGGCATTGGCAACAGCCTTGAATGAACCGGCGGTTTCGTTGGCATTGTTTGCAGCAGCTTTGACTGTTTCTACAAATTCATCATTGACACCAACCGTTTTGCTGAGTGAGGTGGCAGTTTTCTCATAAACTTCTTTCAAACCGGAAACGCTGCTGGCAGCGGCACCGAGATTGGTGACGAAACCATCTGTAGCAGAAGCTGCATCGGCAACACCTGACAGTTTGTTGGCGTTTTCGCTGAGGTTTTTCATGCCTTCACCGAGACTGGCAATAAGTTCGGGACCAATTTTGGCATCAGCGAGCATTTTGTCGAGTTCCTGAGTAACGGTTTTACCGGTAGCAACTTCTTTTTTCGGTTCCCATCCAAGCTTTTCAGCTTCTTCAGGGTGATAAATGCCCCACAGTTCAGGATAAACAAGACTCCAGTCAGGCTCTACGTGCATTGGTTCAAAGGCCGATGCGAAGAAAATGAGAGCTTCAGTTCCCATACCAATCAGAAGCATGATACCAGCACCGGGATAGTGCATAATTTTAAACAGAGCACCAAGGATTACAAGTGATGCGCCCCAGCCATAGAGCTTGGACATGAAGTTTTTGTACCCTTTACTTTCAACAATTTGTTTAATACCCATAACCTTTTTTTTAAAAATTTGACTTGTTGTGTGTTTTTGACCCTTTGTTTTATCTGTAAACGTTCGATGAGTTAGGACCATCACCCTTCATGCGGCCCAGGTATGTCTGAACGTTTCTGAATCCGATATATGATTTGCCGGTATCCTGGAATTCGTACCAACGTGAGCTGACCTGCATGAAGAATCCGATATCCTTCCATGAGCCGCCGCGGATAACTTTCCTTTTAAGAACTTCGGGATCCGTGTCTTTGGCTTCGTATGAATAGTCCATGTTCAGGTCATGAGCAAACTGGTAAGCTGATTCATCGAAAGCATTGCTTGACCATTCAGCTACGTTGCCTGCCATATAATAAAGACCGAAGTCATTTGGAGCATAGTGACCAACAATGAGGGTGTGGAAACCGCCATCATCGGGATAATTGCCTCGCAGAGGTTTATAGTTGCCAAGGAAGCATCCGTTCGAGTTACGGATATATGGACCTCCCCAGGGGAACGGACTCAGTTCGAGACCACCGCGGGCTGCCCATTCCCATTCGCTTTCGGTTGGTAATCTGAAGTCATTGACAATCGTCTGGCCAATACTTATAAGATAATTGTGCATGTATTGTGTTCTCCAGATTGAGAAAGCTCTTGCCTGTTTCCAGTCGACACCCACAACAGGATAATGATCATACGCCGGATGCCAGAAATAATTCTGTGTCATCGGTTCATTGAATGAATAGGTGAAGTCCAGTACCCAGCACAATGTATCTGGATATACATTGATAATATCGCTTTTGATAAATACAGAGCGGTCGTTGTATCCCTGAGGTCTGTTACGCAATGAGGCAGGATCTTCGTTGTTTTTCACCTGAGCATCAGTAAGCGGATTGCGGAATTCTTTTTTGGCAGCAGCCTTGAAATCAATCCAATAATACTGGTAGTTCAATTTGCGGGTATCAAACTCCCTGCGGCGATAAAATTGCTCGTGTTCCGGCAGATACATCTGCGAAAGAATTTCGCGAACAGTTTCATCATCATCGTCATATCTCAGCTTGGTTTTCCAGTTGAGAAACGGAGGATCATAATCCTGGCCATACGCATCCTGAAGAATCAGGTAATCCTCTATCTGCTCGCCGAGTAACTGACGGGCAATCGAGTCACGTACCCAGAATACAAACTGGCGATACTCATTGTTCGTGATTTCTGTTTCGTCCATATAAAAAGACTGAACAGACACTGTTTTGGCTGTCTGCAGCTGATTATACGGTACATCCTGGTCGTTCTGACCCATCACATAACTGCCCATTGGAATGAACAGCATCCCGTAAGGATCGGGTTGATACCAGGGTTCGCGATCCTGGACACCGACCAGGTTCCCGCGATCAGATGTGTCGCAGCTGGTGATGACCAGAACAAGCAACACTAAAGCTGTCAGGTACTTCATATTTGATTGGAGGTTGGACTTCATGGGTGCAAATTTAATAAAACCTATCTCTTTTTAACGCAGTTTTTATCGACGAAGTTTCACAAACTAAAAATTTTAGAGGAAACGCACATTTCTGTAGCTGTCTGGTGGAATTGTTATGACGATTTTGAAGCAATAGTTCAGCAGAATCTCATGACTTCCGCTGCTTCTTCCGTTTCCACCCATGGCAGATGTGGTTACATCGTAGCTGTAACCGATGCCGAGTGTTTCAAGACTTTTGTTTCCGGAATTGATAAAAGGCTGTGCTCCCAGCAAAATGGCAATGGCGTCCTGGGTACGATAACTCAGACCACCCCAGAACTGACTGTTGTAATACATGAGTGCATTGATGTCAAACTGGGTGCTGGCAAAATCAGATTTGATCAGGACAGAAGGTCTGAGTTCGAACTGAGGGTTGTTTGGCAGCTGATACTGATATCCGCCGGTGAGATAATAGTGCCGTTTCAGTTGAGGACTGGCAATGCCAGCCGATGAGAACGAAGATTCGCTTTGCATCAGCTGATTTGAAGATAAACCAGCATAAAACACTCCGGGTTTATTGTAATAAGCTCCAAAAGAAAGGTCAAAAACCATATCACTTTCCTGATCTCCCTGCAGCATCGGATCTGATGGATCAATTGCTACAAATTGTGAGAAATCGATCTTTTTGTTGAGAAAACCAGCCATCAAACCAATACCCAGCGTTCCACCCTGAAGCGGCATACGATAGGCATACCCGAACTTGACACCGATGTTGTCTTCGTAGCCAAGTTTGTCTTTGTAAACAACAAGGCCGAGACCACCGCGGATCGCATCAACATTGCTGTGGAGCGAAAACAACATTGTCTGGGGAGCTACATTGTTTTCCACATTGTCAATTGTTTCGGTAAATCCCATCCACTGCTGACGGAAAAGGGCTGTGGCGCAAATGGCATCATGGCTTCCGGCATATCCCGGATTGATGGCCATCTGATTAAACATGTTTTGAGTAAACTGAGCATCCTGCTGTGCGTTTACCGCACCAGAAGCCAGAAATACTAAAAGCAGGAAAAGTAAATTTTTCCTCATAATCAAAAGTTTAGGTTGACCTTCCTTGAAAAAGTGCATAAAGTAACAAAGATTTTCTGATATCGCCAACAAAATGTTCATATTTTTTGAAAAGTTTTCGTGCTTTAATGGAAATAACTCCCAATGTTTCGCGAATATTTTATACTGATGAATTTATTTTTGGTTTCATTTAAGAAATAATTTTTTGTCATCATTACAAATGAGATTGCATATGTAGCGATAACGCTGTATTAATTAAACCACACCTGTGCAAAAGGCCATCTTATGCCAGAAATTGGTACCGATTGAATTGAAAGCAAGGACTGGAGCGGATTTCAATGTTGCATGCCAAACTGCCCTCAATTATAAAATAAATGCGGGTGATTTTAACACACAAAGCAATTCTCTACATAAATTTTTGAAATGTCTGCCACCAGCGGTCGGGCAGATTTTCCTGCATGGCTTCTTCATAATCCTTGTAACTGCAGGGAACCATATAGTGCCGATCGAATTTCGAAAACAAATTGTTCGGGCAGGGCACTTCCATCCACCAGCGGTCGCTGAGCGGGCTGCGGTAAAATGAAATATCGGACTGCGTTTCGTGCATGGACACGATATATTTCATCAATGCCGATTTGTTCATGTGCGGATCATCGCCTTTGCGGCAGGAATACCCATCGAGGAAATACCACATCATCTGCGCGGCCAGATGTGCCGACATGCCGTCGCGGTCATTGGCCGGACACATTTCGAAAATGCCAATGGATGTGAGTTTTTCGCTCAGTCCGGCATAACGCATAATCTGGCAGGCGTCTTCACCGTTGAAACCATTGGGCGACGGAAATGAAGCCGCCGGACAATCGCTCATGCGGATGGCCGACATGTCAAACGAAAGCAAATCGGCATTGCGGATCAATGGTTCGGTTTCGGTCATGTCGGCTTTTGCCTGCCCAAGGCGGGTGCAGTCGAAAAACAACTTTTTCATCAGGGCAATGGCATCCTGCTCCACCATGTAAGTCTGGTAGCCAAGATTGGAATAATTGAAAAGGAAATTGGGATCCCTGAAAATGATTTTGTTGAGCCAGGATTCATTGTGGAAAGACTCGTCGGATTTACCGATATCGAAACGCGAATCAACTGAAAGAATGTTTATGATGCGGCCTCTTTTTTCGTAGGACAGATAATTTCCATACGTGAGATCCTGACTGCCTCCGAGCATCAGCGGCACAACATTGTTTTTAAGCAGAATACTGATCACCTCGCTCACAGCCTCGTATGTATCTTCGACCGACATTCCGGTTTTCAGATTGCCCAGATCGGCCACGGCAATATTTGGGAAATGGTTTTGCAGTGCATAGAAATACGGCCTGATGGCGTCGGCTGCAAACGAAGCATCCCGGTTACTGCGCGAATTGCGGTTTTCGGGAACGCCGAATATGGCAATCTGAATGTTTTCAGGATCAGGAAAATCATCACCTGTATTAAACGCAACGCCGGCGCCAATCTGCCCCGGTAAAAACTTTTCCGGAAACAGGGAAGTTTCGACTGGCTCGAAATACAGCTGCAACTCGTCCATTTACTATTTCTTTTTTGTTTTTGCCACGGCAGCTTTTTTCGCAGTTGTTTTCTTAGCGGTTGTTTTTGTTGCCGCTTTTTTGGTTGTTGTTTTCGAAGCTGCTTTCTTTTTCGGTTCTGCTTTTTCTTTTGTCGTTTCCTTCTTTGCTTTGGCAACTTTAGCCGATTTCTGCTTTCTGCCAGGCTTTTCAGGATGTTCCTTCACGATGTCAAGAATTTCCGCTACCGTCAGTGTATCATATTTTCTGCCTTTTCCAAGCGGATAGTTCTTTCCTTTAAACTTGATGTAAGGGCCAAAGCGACCTTTTACAATCTGCAGTTCCGGCTCTTCCTTGAAAGTTTTCAGCACACTGTTTTTGTCCTTTTCCTGTTTGTTGGCAACAATCTCCATCGCTGTGGCCAGATTGACCTGCGTAGGATTGATGTCACGCGGAATGGAATAGAATTTACCGTCATACCGGACATAAGGACCAAAGCGGCCGACCGAAACAACCACTTCCTTGCCTTCGTGTTCACCAACGTTTTTGGGGAAGCGGAAAAGTGCCAGTGCTTCTTCAAGTGTCACTCCATCAATGGTCTGACCTTTCAACAATCCGGCGAAACGTGGTTTTTCCTCATCGGTCGATTCACCAATCTGAGCCATGGGACCAAACGGGCCAAGCTTGACATAAATATTTTTCTTTGATTCAGGATCGACACCCAGCAAACGTTCGCCGTGATATTTGCCGGTGGTTTTGTCGATGTTGGTCACCTGAGGATCAAAGTCTTTGTAGAATTTGGCTATGAGCGCATTCCACTTTTTCTTTCCATCGGCGATTTCATCAAAGTCTTTTTCGATGGTTGCAGTGAAGTTGTAGTCGATAATGTTTTCGAAATGTTCCACCAGGAATTTTGTAACAATGATGCCCAGATCGGTCGGAAACAATTTGTTTTTCTCACTGCCGAACTTTTCTGTTTCAACAGTCCTCTTGATGGCGCCTTTGGCCAGCATCAATGATATATATTTCCGTTCTACCGGCTGGCGGCTTTCCTTGATCACATATTCGCGGCGCTGAATGGTCGAAATGGTCGGAGCATATGTACTGGGGCGGCCAATACCAAGGTCTTCGAGTTTCTTTACAAGCGAAGCTTCGCTGTAGCGTGGCGGCTGTTGCGAAAATCTTTGTTCGGCAACAATTTTCTGCTGTAGCAATTTCTGTGCTTCCTTGAGTTTCGGCAGCTGGCCTTTGTCTTCGTCAGATGCATCATCATCGCGTGACTCTTCGTACACTTTCAGAAATCCGTCGAAAACGACCACTTCGCCACGGGCAACAAAATACTGCGGTACACCCGAAATGTCAATCTGAATCGTTGTGCGTTCGATTTTTGCCTCTGCCATCTGCGAAGCAACGGTGCGCTTCCAGATAAGTTCATACAGTTTCTTCTGCGCAGCAGGACCCTCTATTTCGCGGTTGCTGGCATATGTCGGACGAATGGCTTCGTGAGCTTCCTGCGCACCTTTGCTTTTGGTTGCGAACTGTCTTGTCTTTGAATACTCTTTGCCATACGATTTTTCAATTTCTTCCTTAATCGTGCTGAGTGCAAGTTTCGACAGATTCACACTGTCGGTACGCATATAGGTTATGAGTCCCGATTCATACAACTGCTGTGCAATGGTCATGGTTTGCGACACCGAGAATCCAAGCTTGCGGGCGGCTTCCTGTTGCAATGTTGAAGTAGTGAACGGTGGCGCCGGATTACGGGTGCCGGGTTTCACCTCAATTTTGCCAACCGAGAAAATGCTGTCCTTGATTTTGTCAAGGAACATCATCGAGTCGCGTTCATTTTCAAAACGCTCGTTGAGTTCAGCTGTTACGGAATCCTTGCCTGCTTCGAAAACGCCATTCACGCGGAATTCGGAGGTGCTGGTGAACTGGTTGATTTCATCTTCGCGCTCGACAATGAGTCTTACGGCAACCGACTGGACGCGGCCAGCAGAGAGCGCCGGCTTCACTTTTTTCCAAAGCAGGGGCGACAGTCTGTAACCGACCAGACGGTCCAGCACCCGTCGGGCCTGCTGGGCATCGACGAGATTCAGGTCAAGATTTCTGGGGTTTTCAATGGCTTCGAGAATGGCGGTTTTGGTGATTTCGTGAAACACGATGCGCTTTGTGCTTTTAACGTCCAAATTCAGCGCCTCGGCGAGATGCCATGCAATGGCTTCCCCTTCACGGTCTTCATCAGTCGCGAGCCAGGTGGTGTCGGCTTGCTTGCTGAGCTTTTTCAACTCACTGATAATCTTTTGTTTGTCAGGCAAAATGATGTACAACGGTTTAAAACCATTCTTCACATCGATGCTCAGATCCTCTTTCTGCAGGTCGCGGACATGACCGTAGCTTGACAATACCTGGTAGTCTTTTCCCAGAAATTTTTCAATGGTTTTGGCTTTTGCCGGAGACTCAACGATTACTAAATTCTTCCCCATTCTCTCAAATTTTCCGCAAATTAAATGAATAAAAATGGGATATCTCCATAAAAATTTTCAATAAATTCTCTTGTTGCCTGACTGTCAATTCATTGCAACCTTACAATTAAAGGTATAAAACCTGGCCGGGAGATTTGGGGTTTCCGGAAAACGACAGATTAGTAACTTTGCACTGAAATGACAAGAAAAAAGAAAAAACTGTACATCGAAACATACGGTTGCCAGATGAATGTGGCCGACAGCGAAGTCGTTGCATCTATTCTCCGTGACGAAGGATATGAAATCTGCAACGATGCAGACTCGGCCGACCTGATATTGGTGAACACCTGCAGCATCCGCGACAATGCCGAAAAGAAAGTCCTTGCACGCGGACGTCAGTTGCAGTCGCTGAAAAAGAAAAATCCGGAACTGCGCATCGGAATAATTGGCTGCATGGCCGAACGGCTGAGTGAGACTTTGTTCGAAAAACTTGTAGGCGTTGACCTTTTGGCCGGACCGGATAGTTACAAGAAACTGCCCGAGCTGCTGAAAGAAGTTGAAACGCACAAAAAAGCTTCGGATGTGATTCTGAGTACGACCGAGACATATGAAGATATTGATCCGGAGCATTACCAGACCGGAGATATTACTGCATTTGTTTCAATCATGCGCGGCTGCAATAATTTCTGCAGCTATTGTGTGGTTCCTTACACACGGGGTCGCGAGCGCAGCCGGCCTGTCAGTTCAATTCTGCAGGAAATAGAAATGCTTCAAAAAAAGAATTTTCATGAAGTAACCCTGCTCGGTCAGAATGTAAATTCCTACAACTTCGAAGAAGGAAAATCAACATACAACTTCCCCGCCCTGCTTGACCACATTGCAGGCGAATTTCCACACCTGCGCATCCGTTTTGCAACAAGTCATCCGAAGGACCTTTCTGAAGAGCTTGTGAAAGTGATGGCCAGACACAACAACATCTGCAAATCGATTCACCTGCCCGTGCAATCGGGATCCGATGCGGTTCTTCAGCGTATGAACCGAAAATACACAGCAGCAGATTATCTGAAAAAAATTGAATTTCTGCGGAAATATATGCCTGATATTGCCATCAGCACCGACATTATAGCCGGATTTTGCGGCGAGACCAGTGAAGACCATCAGGCAACCCTGGACATGATGAAAAAAGCGGATTATTACTATGCCTTCATGTTCAAGTACAGCCGACGCGATGGCACTGCCGCTGCAAAAATGCAGGACGATGTTCCGGAGAAAATCAAATCGGAAAGACTTACTGAAATCATTAATCTGCAACAGGAACTTTCGCTGCAGCATAATAAGCGCGACATTGGAAAAACATTCGAAGTTCTGGTTGAAGGATTTTCCAAACGCTCGAAAAAACAAATGTTCGGCCGCACCGGACAAAATAAAGTGGTTGTTTTCGATGCCGAAAATATTCTTCCGGGCACACTCGTAAATACCGTCATTACTGACTGTTCAACTGCCACACTTAAAGGGAAAATTGTATGACGGAACTTTTTGATTCCGCCATACAATGATTGTTTTAGTAAAATATGATTACAGTTTCGAGTCTATAAAAGCTGCCAGCTTTGAAAGCATGGTCACATAGCTTCCGAATTCGTTGTCATACCATCCGAAAACTTTTGCATGAGTGACCGGCATATTGATATCGCTGGCATTTTTCATTCCATAAGCCTCGAACATTGAAGCAGGCAAGTTCACAAAACCAGTGCGAGTGTGTGTCTCACAACCTTCAATCACAGCAGCAGCACGGAATCCCATCATATCAGCCGAAACATTCTGACGCTCGCTGAAAATAAGCAAATCTTTCTGGGCTCCTGCTGCAGCATTTTTGTAAATGCGGTTGATGTAATTCCGGTTGATCAAAGGATTTCCACTATCATCGAGCCCGGAATTGAACGTAATATTCAGCGTGATCAAAGAAACCGTTGTAGTTGGAATCCGCACTGAATCGGCCATGAAGCCTATTCTCTGAATATCCGGAAGAATTGATTCAAGCGCTTTTGCTGCGCCAGTTGTAGAAAGAATAATGTTGTTGAATACCGAACGGCTTTTGCGCAAATCGCTGGCAGCGGCCTTCGGAACGGCATCCAGCACCGATTGGGTATTGGTGGCTGAGTGTACAGTTGACATAGATGCAGTAAGAATTTTTGATGTTTCGGCATCCTCGAGCAAAGGCTTCATCATATGCGAAAGACCGGTCGTAGTACAGCTTGCAGCAGATATTACGTTGTGTACCGATGGATTATAATTCAAATGATTTACGCCAAAAACCATCATCAATGCATCTTCGGGCATGCGTGCCGATTTGTCCTTGATCTTGAAAGGCGCGCTGGCAATCACTTTACGGGCGCCACCAACGAGGTGTCCGCGCAAACTACCCTTGGGGGCATCGGGTGGAACAACCGGATCGAGAAACTGTCCTGTACAGTCGATGACAAGCTGCACACCTTCATCACGCCATGGAATTCCGGCGGGATTGCGCTCGGTGCGTAAGACTTTAACAGGCATTCCGTCAATTTCGAAAAGCATGTTTGCTTCATCAATGACTTTTGAAACTACCGGTTTCCCAGCAACGCCATGAAGAAATTTTCCAATCTGTCCGTAGGTTGTATCCGTTTCGAGTACCTGAAGCAAATCATCGGTTGACTTGCCGACTTCACGTCCAACGTTGACTACAATACCATCAAAATCCCTGGTGGCAAGCTGATTCCAGAGGGTGAGCTTGCCAATTCTTCCAAGACTGTTGATCCCAAGTAACCTTTTGTTCTTTACATTTATTTCCATGTTGATATTATTTTTAGATGACACTTCGAATTCTACTGGCTCTGATTTTCAAAAACAATGAGGGCGAAATTTCCCTTACACGCAGCCAATGGTGCCGTCAATGGCAATTTCATCGCCCACGTTTACAACAATATCTCCCATGCTGAATTGTTTTTTCCTGTCATTCACTGTAAGGCTGGCCACATTCACCACACAGATCTTTCCAAGTCTGACAGCGGTTACAGCGGCGTGCGACGTTGCTCCCCCGCGCGCTGTGACCAAACCGTTTGTTTCGAAAATGAGTCCGATGTCCTCAGGAACAGTATCCGGTCGCACAAGAATCAGTTTTCTATCCGGTTTTGTTTCTTTAAAATGACGGATGTCTCTTTCATCAAACACGGCAATTCCATTCAGAGCACCGCCACCAATGCCTATTCCACGACCAAGCAAATTTTTCTCGGCAACAGGTTCGAAAAACGCATCGGGTTTCGATTGTGAAGTTAAATCCTGGTCGCGCGTCTGAAGAATATACAGGTCGCCGGGATTTTGTGATTCGAAAGTAAATTCGATTTCCTGATGACTGAAGCCATGCTCGTCAATCATTTCCGTTGAGAGATTCAGCAAACGCTCGAATATTTCCGGAAATAGCAGCTGAAGCGACTGACCGGGGTTATCATCATTGGGCTGTTTTGTTGAGAGTGGGCGCGGATTAACAAGACCGCCAACAATATCCTCACCCTGACTGACAAGGGAGTAATCTCCAAAAAGGTAAATTCCCGGTTTGTGAATATGAGGTGCATGAGTAAACAATACCCCAGTGCCTGATGTGTAATTGAGATTCCCCAATACCATTTTTTGTACAATGACTGCTGTTCCCCATTCATCGGCAATCTGAAGAATTTTTCTGTACACAACCGCTTTAGGCGATGACCACGAATTGAAAACATTCAGAATGGTCTGTTTCAGTTGTTTCACCGGATCTTCTTCAATACAAATCCCATGATTCAGAATCACCTGTTTATACGAGAGAGCTATTTCGCGCATCTGAGCAGGAGTAAACTGAACCTTTTGCTGAACATTGTATTTGGTCTTGAAGTCAATCATGATCTGATCAAACACATCGCGGTCAATTCCGTATGACATGCCCCAGGTTTGCAGAAAACGCCGGTAGCAATCCCATGATGTCCACGCATAGTTTTCCTGTTTACTCAGACCTTCGGCAATTTCATCATTAATGCCCACATTCAGAAACGTATTCATAGCTCCGGGCATCGAAATAGCAGTTCCGGAGCGCACCGAAAGCAATAATGGATTGGTTTTGCTGCCGAATTTCTTGCCGGTAATTTTCTCCAGCTTGCGCACATGCTGCAGTATCAGATTATCTACCGCAGTTGTAAGTGCTTCATGCTGGAGAATTGTTTCCTTTCTTCTGAAAACTTCGGTGGTTATTACAAATCCGGGCGGCACGGGAAAATCAAGCAGATATAATGTCTTCAGAAAATAAGCTTTTGACCCAAGAAAAACCTGATTGTCCATGGCCGGCGTGCGCGCGTAAAACGGGCTCAGCATCATGTCAGTGTTAAGCGACATAATATCGCGGATCATCTGTGGCGGATTATTGTCGGCCAGTTTATGCATGGCATCCCTGACTTCTGCAACAAAACCATCGAGGCTCTGAAGCAAAAATGCAGATGACAGCAAACTACGGTAAAATTCCTCTGATTTAGCATGAATAAACTGCATGCGCTTTGCCTCGTTCAGCTCTTTGACTTCAAAAATCTGTGGAATTATTATTTTAAGGGGCTCATCGTATGGTCTGAAAAAATATTTTGTAATGATTTCCTTTATGCTTTCACTCATAAATCTGAACAGATTCATATGCTGCTGCAAACTGAAACTCTGCGATTGCAAACTGAAAGTGAACATTTTCAGGTTTAAATCAAATCCCTTGATCGAAATGCCGTCGAGCTTAATTCCCTGTCGGTATAACTCCAGAATTCTGGCAATTTTGTGAAGGGAATTGGCTGTGATGACATTCAGATTCAAGTCCTGGCGCAATTCTTCAGTAAGTTCAGCTGCAAGCCGTTCCAATTTGAAAATCAATCCAAGTGATTCGAAACGACGTTCGTGATACTCTCCATACATTGATGGGATGCCGAATGCAACATGTCGTTTGTAATAAATATTTTCCCATCCTTCCGATTTTTTTTCACTCAGAATGATGCCGTTCAGCAGCTCCATGAATTTGTAAATCTGCTTAACCGCCTGTTCTTTGCGACCAGTCTGCAGGTACTCTTCGAGCAAATCAATATCTGTTGATGAAAGAAAATTAAAACGTCGAAGATACTTACAGATATCAACTGTATTGAAAGAGTATTTTTCTTCAAGAATGAAATTCAGTCGGCTGATTAATTTAAGTCGCTTCTTTTCATTCGGCGGAAAATCGCCGCTACCATCGATCCACTGCGACAACACATCCGGATCTTCGTAAATCAGATTGTACGGTTCGATGTTGTGCTGCTGCGAGATTTCCATTATCATTTCATGAAGATGGCTCACAAACGGGCCATCGGGCTCAATCGCAAGAAATACATCTTCCGGAAGAAATTCTCTGAGTAGAAATTTATCCTTGTGAATCCAGAAGCGGAAAATATTTACTGTCAGGTCAATATGGGTGTTGTTGCTTTCAATGTGAATCTGCTTTCTCAAAAAATGAATCAGTCGATCCTGCCGGTGACTGATTTCATCCATCTGAGTTGTGACATCACGCAGGTCGCCTTCCGCGCCAATTTCATTGAAATATACAGGAAAAATTCTGCATAATTGTTTCGATAGTTTGAAAGTACTTCTAATGTCGGAGTTCAGCAGTTTCGAAACATCTTTCTGAAACAGATCGGTATCGAAAATAAAAATCCCACCGAGCTTAAGATTGGCTGTCAGACCAGCCAGCAGTGTCTGATATTTTTCAGGAGCCGATTCAAACAGTTCAAGCCAAACCCTGATGTTTTTTACATGATATGGATTGATGTTCATCCGCCATTCCGAAGTCATGTACTGTCCACCAGGCTGAATAAAGCCAAGTTCAAGACATTTACGCTGAAATATTTTCAGCAGCTTAGGGTTTTCAACAGTCGAAAACTTTAATCCGATGGTCTTTATGCAATCAAGTACAATTGATGGATTGTTGTCCATAATCTCGTTGAAGAGACTGAATATCTCCGAAAGAAACGGAATCAACCCTTCATCATCAGGATTGTCGAAAATGTCCCGAAGAACCACATTCAGGTCAACAAGAAGAAAATGGCTCAGGTGGCTCATCCCAGGCGCACTGAGCAAATATACGATAAACTGAAAACGATCCTGTGGAGTTTCAAGCTTATCGGCCAGGCGACGAAAATGATTCGCAAAATCGGAATACAAAGGAATATTTTCAGTCAGCTCTGAAATAGATTTTGAACTATTGATACGATTTTTGTAACGGACTAAAGAATTGCTTCCCCATTCACTTAAAATATCAAGGCTTGTCTGTGAAAACAAATACTGTCGCGACAACAGCCACTGATCGATTTTCATTGTCGAATGCCAGAATTCAAGATTTTTCTGGCAAAGTTCTTTCAGAAATATAAAATATTCATCGTTTACAGTTGCCACTTCTGACAACACATTCCACTTTTGCCGGATATAAACTGAATTTGACAAAACTATTTTCTCCCGATCCGAAAGCAGCTGTCTGACACTCATCAGGGACGAACTTATCAGTTGTGTAAATGGTTTATCTGAAGAAGCAATTGCAGCACAGAAATCAACCCGTGTCTGAACAAGATGTTCCAGAATGCTGTCTGAAACCGGTTTAGCCGTGAGTCCGGAAATTACGCAGTCGATAATGCCAAGTGCCCTCACTGCATCTTTGTGCGACGAGTATAACCAAAAATCGCCCAGCGCAATTTTACGGAGCTCGTTACTGAGATGTTCATAATTGGGATACCGGTGATGAAATTCATTGAAAAAATCGGATGTGTATTTATTTATTCCCCAGTGCGATTCACTTATTGAAATCAGCCACCTGTGATCGTCAGGTAATTCTACGGATTCCTGTTTTGTTTGATTCAGATTGACTTCCAGCGCTTTGGAATAAAATTTCTTATCCATGATTACCTGAATTGAAGGTCCTTACAACACATTTTATATGAAAAAAGAATAAACATAACTATACAATGTGCTTTGACAGTAATGAAATCAGATCCACCACGCGGTTGGAATATCCGAACTCGTTATCGTACCATGCAATCAGCTGAGCTGTGTTTCCGCACAGCACCTTTGTTCCAAGTGAATCGAACACACACGAATGCGTATTGCCGATGATGTCGCTCGAAACCACAGGATCTTCGCAATAGCTGACAATTCCTTTCATTGAATTATTGCAGCTGTGTTTTACTACAATATTGAGCTCGGTGATGGTGACAATGGAATTCAGCCTTATCACCAGTTCGGTCAGAGCTCCATCCGGGACAGGAACACGGGTGGCAATGCCACTGAAACGATCACCAAGTTCAGGCATCACTTCAAGCACACATTTGATGGCCGTTGAAGATGTCGGAATGATATTGACGCCGGCATTGCGGCCGCGGCGCAGATCTTTGTGGGGAGAATCAATCAGCTGCTGGTTGTTGGTGTATGGATGAACCGTATTTAGAAAAGCGGTTTCAATTCCAAAATTGTCATTGATTATTTTCAGCAGCGGCGCCACGCAATTGGCTGTACAAGAGGCATTCGAAACGATGATATCCGAATCGGTCAACGTGTTTTCATTCACGCCGATGATGATGGTTTTATCAACCGGCGATACAGCAGGACATGTCAGGATTACTTTTTTTGCACCCGCATCAATGTGCTGTTGCAGCGATTCGCGGTCCTTGTTTTTTCCGCTTGAATCAATAACGATATCAACGCCCCATTTTTTCCAGGGTATTTCAGAAGCTGATGTGACGCGGCTCACCGGAATTTCATGCCCACCGACAATGACTGAATTTTCTCCTGAACTGATTGTTTCATTCAGAATTCCAAATACCGTATCATATTTCATCAGATACAGCAATGAGTTTTCCGGCATCGGATCATTGATCCCCGCAATTTCAATTTCCGGATGATTGAGCAGAATGCGGAAAACCATTTTTCCGATACGGCCATATCCGTTAATCCCCACCTTGATTTTTTTCATTTCATTTTTAAATACGCTGCAAAAGTAGGAGTTTTATTTGCAATGGCCAATGAAAACCTGAGTAGTGTTTTCACAAACTGCACATTACAAGTTAATAAACCGATGGCTGTTAAAAAATAATATGTAATACTGTAACCGGGAGGAGATAAAAGCGTTTATTTGTAAAAAATCAATCGTATGGCAAAGACAACGCAGAAGCAGAAAAAGATTTTCGTACTCGATACATCGGTGATTCTTTACAATCACAGCGCCATCTATAGTTTCGATGACAATGATGTGGCCATGCCCATTTCGGTGCTCGAAGAACTGGACACTTTCAAAAAAGGAAACGATACCAAGAATTACGAAGCCCGTGAATTCATAAGGATTCTGGATAAAATGTCGGACAACCAGCCCATCAAGGACTGGATAAAGATTGAGCGTGCAAGAGGCATGTTTACTGTGATCATGGATGAAACCAGCAGCCCCGATGCAACGAAACTCTATCACAGCGACAAGGTGGATCACCGCATCATCAATGTAGCCATCAAACTATCGCAGAAATACAAAGACCGGAAAGTCATCCTGGTTTCAAAGGACATCAATCTGCGATTGAAGGCAAAGGCTTTGAACATCATTGCCGAAGACTTTGAAACCGGCAAGGTGAAAGATGTTGAAGGACTCTATACCGGTATGACGCTGGTGGAAGGATTGACGAAAGACACCATTGATTCAATCTATCAGAATGGTTATTGTCTGCCCGGAGACATTGGAATCAAAAAACCCATTCCAAATCATTATTTCATTCTCCGCAATACCAGCAATTCGGTTCTTGCTTATTACAATCCCATTACCGGAAACATCGAAAAACTTGAAAAGAAGCCGGCTTACCGCATCATGCCGAGAAATGCCGAACAGGTTTTTGCATTGCACGCCATCACCGCTCCCGATATAAAACTGGTGACATTGCAGGGCGTTGCCGGAACCGGAAAAACGCTGCTGGCGCTGGCCGGAGCACTTGAGCAGAAAAAACTTTTCAAACAGGTTTACCTTGCCCGCCCCATTGTTCCACTGAGCAACAAGGATATCGGCTTTCTGCCAGGCGACATCAAGAGCAAGCTAAACCCTTACATGGAGCCACTTTTCGACAACCTGAAATTCATTAAAAACCAATTCGGCGACAAAGAAGCAACACAGATTGATGAGCTTCTTGAAAAGGAAAAACTGGTCATCACTCCGCTGGCATACATCCGCGGACGCAGTCTGAGCAACATTTGCTTCATAGTCGACGAAGCTCAGAACCTGACTCCGCACGAAGTAAAAACAATCATCACGCGCGCCGGCGAAGGAACCAAAATCATTTTCACAGGCGACATTCATCAGATCGATACACCTTATCTCGATTCGCAAAGTAATGGTCTCAGCTATCTGATTGATAAAGTCAAACATCATGGCCTGTATGCACATGTGAAACTCGAAAAAGGAGAACGCAGCGAGCTGGCCAACCTGGCGAACGATTTATTGTAAAAACTGCAGTAAAACAAAATAAAAAGCTGTCGCATTGAAATACTGCGACAGCATTTTTATTTTATAAATGTCTATTCTATTGTGATTTTCTTCAAACCAACATCATTGCCCGAATGAAGAACAATCAGATACAATCCGGGCTGCACATCAAGGTGGATTTCAATCCGGCTCTGTCCTGCAGGAAGCACAAAGCACTTCACAAGTTCGCCCTGTGCATTGTAAATATTTCCTTTGGAATCAGCAGGTGATGTTGCATTATATTCCAGTGAGAATTCGCCGGCATTTGGCACCGGATAAACATTGAAACGAAGTCCGGAATAATCTTCAAAACCTGAACAATCAATTACTTCCGCCTTAATTGCATTGCTGTATTCAACACAACTTCCTGAATTCACTTTTCTCCGGAACCATGTGGTGGTCGAAATCAGCGATGGGTCGATTGTCAGCCCGATCTGTCCGGGATAATTCGTAAATCCCGAAATACTGTCAGTTGTACTGTGTTCCCACTGATAATTGTATGTCCCCATTCCACCTGTAGCAGGCGAAACCGAGGAAATCAGCGGAACGTCGCCAAAATCGCAGAAAGCAGTGTCAAGTTCTGCAATGGTTCCACCAGCAAGAGCTACATATCCCTGAGCAATCAGATCATCTTCAAGAGTGCCGGCGCCGCCGACATACCCTGTAACAACACCATTTCCGCCGGTACCGCCTGAAACATTGGCAACCGGTGAAACAAGATTGGTAACACATGGATTCAGCAGGATTTTCACTCTGCCGCCACTACCGCCGCCGCCACCACGTGAATTATCGTAGCAGGTACCCTGGGTGCTTGTCGGAGAACCCGCAGTGCCACCGGCCCCGCCCAGTGCCGTGAGTGTTCCGGTAATCGTTGCAGATCCTCTGCTTTCAAGGTAAATGCCGCCACCCGATCCGCCACCAGCAGCACCACCGGCGCCACCTGCAGCATCATACACCGATTCGGTACAGATGCCACATGCATTGTATCCTGACGTTGAGCAATCAAATCCATTGTCATCGGACTCACCCCCGCCGCCACCGCCATTTCCGCCATCGGTGCCATTGCAGGTGAGATTTCCCGACATGATAAGCTTATGATTAGCTTTAAGAGTAATCATGCCCCCGCCATTGCCACCCGCACCGCCATTGGTCCCGGCTGTCCAGCCACCGCCGCCGCCGCCGCCACCGGCTCCGCCTGATCCCCAGGTGATATCATAACCGGTTGCTGTTCCATAAGCGGCCGAAGCCAATCCACCCGAGCCATAGGTGCCGCCATCGGCACCTGTGAAACCGCTGCCATAGGCACCATAGCCACCGGCACCACCAGCTCCGCCGTAAGATCCGCCAGAACCTCCACCGGCGCCTCCACCGCCGCCATTGAATCCGTCCTGATTGCCGGCACAAAGGAATCCGCCGCAAATCTGTTCAATGTATCCGCCTGTCCCGCCGGCTGCGCCAACAATGCCGCCACCAACACCATAACCGGCCAGGCCGGCAATACCACCTGAGCCAGGAACTGCGCTGCCATTGGCATAAGTTCCACCAGCTCCGCCATTGCCGCCGGCATCGCCTTTGCCGTCGCCATCAATGGTTCCGTATATCAGAATTGTGTCGGCTTCGACTGACAGAAATTTGCAGGTGGCATCGACGGTTAACGTAACACCAATGGCCACTTCGAATTTTCCAATGTTGGTGTGTGTTCCGCCTGCAGTGTCCGATGCACTGACAATCCAATCCGCCCCTGCATGATTGGTTGTTCCGCATTGTGAATAGAGTTCAATCGGCATTAATGCCAGAATCACCAAAACTGTGGTAAAAATTTTCCCCATAACAAACAATTTTATTTGTACAACTAAATTTTCTTAAGACAAGTTATCAAATTTCATCGAAACAAAACTTTAGACGAATATCACTTGATTCGGTTTAACTCTTCTTAAAACAAAAAATTGTAAGTTTGTTGCTTGAAATTCAGGACTGCCATACCAAACATTTTCACAGCCGGCAACATGCTGGCAGGACTTTGTGCCATTGTGATTTCACTTGGTGCATGGTATTATATAGAATATGCATTCTATTGCATTCTGATTGCAGCCGCATTTGATCTGCTTGACGGAATGGTGGCACGAATGCTTAAAGCACAGTCTGCATTCGGAAAAGAATTTGATTCGCTCTGTGATGTGGTTTCTTTCGGCGTGGCACCTGCAGTTATTACCATGCGCACCATTCAGCAGTATTCCGAATCATGCAATAATCTGTTTTGTCAGCAGACGTTGTTGCTGGCAGCACCCGCCGTTTTTGCCCTGGCAGCAGGAATCCGGCTCGCATGGTTCAATACCGATGAACGGCAGACAAAAAGTTTTCTTGGACTTCCGTCACCGGCAGCCGGAATGGCGCTTGCCTGCACGTCGCTGTTCTGGGCCGAATTCGGTGGTGTTGATAACGTCACCATACTGCTCGCAGCTGCATCACTTCTATTCGCAGCATTGATGCTCATCCCGATGCCTTTGCTCTCGCTCAAACTCCACGATAAAAAAAGCATTGCGCTGGCCATCGTGCTTGTGCTGTTTGCCGTTCCAATGTTCATGCTTCTGCAACTGGCAGCCATTGCGCCGCTCATTGTGGTCTATATTTTCTCATCCCCGCTCATCGGATACTTCGCAAAACTTTTTTCGAAATCCGCTGACCAAAAACTTTCCTGAAATCTTTTCCGTATGAAATTGCCCCAGAAACGTTTTGTTTGCATCGGTGAAACCGTTTATGATATTTTGTTTAAAGAAGACAAGCCTGTTGAAGGAACGCCCGGCGGTGCCATGCTCAATACATCCGTTTCGCTGGGACGGCTTGGAGAAAACGTTGTCCTTGTCGGCGACTATGCGCAGGATGCCATCGGCCGGCTGATTGAAAAATTCCTGATCCGCAATCAGGTTTCACTTGATTTCATCAAACGCTACGACACTGGTCTGTCACGCATTGCCATTGCTGTTTTAAACGACAACAACGATGCGGAATATTCTTTCTATAAAATCAGAAAAGAAGGACAAGCCGAACTGAATTATCCTGAACCCAACAAAAATGATCTGGTGATGTTCGGTAGCTTTTATGGAATCAAGGAAGAAATCCGTGAAGGACTCACAGCATTCCTTAGCGATTGTCGCAATGCGGGCAGTATCGTTTTGTATGATCCGAATTTCCGGAAGAATCACATGAAAATAAAAGATCAGGTGATGCCCATGATCAGCGAAAACATGCGTCTGGCGCACATTACAAAAGGTTCTGATGAAGATTTCAATAATATCCTCGGCACATGTGATCCGAAAATCGTGTATGATTTTGTTCAGACACAGGGCGGACATGTGCTGATCATGACAGCCAACAAACACGGTGTAACGCTTTGTACGCCGCAGATTCAAAAACACTATCCGGTGAAGGACATTCCGGTCATCAGCACCATTGGCGCAGGCGATACTTTCAATGCCGGACTGCTGTATGCGTTGAGTCATACACATATTTCACCGGCGGACCTTGAAACATTGCCTGAAAAAAACTGGGATAAAATAATCCGCACAGCCATTCAGTTTGCGGAACATGTGTGCATGAGCTACGAGAATTATCTTTCGTGGGATTTTGCGCGCGAAGTTGCAAACGGACATTGAGTCAGGGGAGGCAGGACGAGGTCAAGAACTCTGAACAATCCGTGCATTCTTACGGATTAAAAAGAACAAGGAATTTCGAAGGAAGAATTTAAGTTTGAAGTAAAATAACATTACGTCACCTTTCAACTTTAAAAACTTTAAAAACTTTCTAATTCTACCTGCTGAGCTCCCAGATCACTTTTCCGTCAAAACGGAAATAGCCGGTTCTGTCTAAGTAATGCACTCTGTAAATTCCCTGCTGCATCCGCTCTATACGCGTAAACTGCGGCGAAACATGGTATTGGCCGTACACGTCGGAGAAACCATACAATCCGCTGGCAGTGGCAATAAAACGGCCGCACGAAGGCATGGATATGTCACTCCATTTACTGAACGGATAGGAAATACCCGTCTTGAAATTGAATATATAACAGCCCTCGCGGTTGAGGATGTAGATTTGGTTTCCCACATAGCGTGGTTTTATAGTACCGGAATAGTATTCCTTTCCGGTTTTATCAATCAATTTGAAAAGTGTTCCCAGTCTGATGGCCGCAAGCCCGTTCTCATCAAATGCTGATGTTGCTGCCAGACGGCTCCGGTATAATATCAATTGTATCTTTCCGGTGGTGTCAATCACATATGTTTCATCCTTTGTGGAAACAACAGCCAGATTTTGAGCAAACGCTGCAGCTTTGTTATATGGCCCCAGCTGCTTGTTTCCGGCAAGATCATAATAATAAAATCGATTTTTTTTCGTGACCAGAACTTTGTCATTTCCCACCAACAGCGGTCTGTCGGAATTGTAACGAGCCACTTCGGTGCCGTCTGCCCTTATAAGACTGAAGCCCTGTCCGGACTTTATGCTGTAATAACCTTCGCCGGCATCGGAAATCACTTTCGATTTTTTAGAAATAATTTTTCCTTCAGCGTTTACAAGCTGTGAGGATTTACGTGTAATAATGCGGTTGTTGTTGGTATCAGGCGGCGTAATTCGGTTGTATCTGCATTTCAATAATTCTTTTCCGGCTCTGTCGATCAGTCCGAATCCATTTTTATTGAAAACAACCGCAGTGCCATTGATAAACGGATTTGCACGGAGCCACGCAGGTTTGATCACAACAGATCCTGTTTCATCAATGTAGCCAAACAGATTGCCGGGCTTGACCGGAGCCAGGCCTTCGCTGAAATCAAGTGCCTCTCTGTAGGCCGGCTCTATGAGCCATTCTCCGTCGGTGCCGATGTATCCGAAACGGCCTCCTTTTATAGTAGCTGTGGCTTTGCCTTCGGAAAAAGATGAGGCCTTACGGAATTTATTTTCAATCACCATATTCCCATCACGGTCAATGTATCCATACCGTGAACCTTTTTTCACCAAGGCCAGATCTTCTGAAAACGGCAGCAAGCGCGAATATGCAGAATCGGTAATTACATAACCGGTTGAATCAATATAGTACTGCATTCTGCGGCTGACAAAAGTCAGCATGTTGCAATAGCGCTGTATCTGCGCCTCGAGGATGGACGGGTAGCTGTATTTATACACAAACAACGGTCGCGCATTTCCAATCGGAATGTTATTCAACCCCGGATCGAGACGGCCTCCGATGCCTTTCTGTAACACAAGCGAATCGGCATCAGGTGCAAAAACAAATAGTTTTTTATTTTTCATTGCCGCCATGGTGAAGCCATCGGCCGGTTTCAGAAAAGTGGTGAGCGTTGTGAAAGCCACACTCACATTACAAATACGCTTATCGGTGCTTTTCTGTTTTTTTTCTGCGACATAGCATGAATCAAATCTCCAGACTTTTGCATTGCCCCGCATGGCGTCGATGTACTGAACCGATGGACGGTATGTGGCGCCGGTATAGGATACGGTGCGCCAGTTTCCGGCTGTGTCGATGGCAACGGCAAAATTCCGGTCCGTGTTGTAATAAGGAGTAACCATTCTGCGGTTGCTCTCAGCAAATTGCCGCAGAAAATGATTGAAGTAAATGAACATGAATTCACTCGGTGCTATTATTCTTGAAGTATTGTGATCAATAACACCGAAGCGGATGCGGCCCATGAAGGTGAGTGGTCCCACACGGAAATAACTTGTATCGCCAAATATTCCGGTCAGTGAAATATTACGGAGATCATCCTTTTTTGCATAATCATAGATGGGCGGTACAACATACCGTTCATTGACTGCATCATACAAACCGAATTTTTTCAATACCGAATCACGTCGCCAGGCAACGGGCACCGGAGAATTGGCTGTTCCAATCAATGAAGTTATCTGAGATCCCGACACTTCGAGCCGTCGATAGTTGCTGAAATTCAGCAAGGGCTCCAGTGTCGAGCCGTCCCAGCGGAAGAATTCTATCAACCCGCCTTTGTTGCATTTCAGACGTGAGTTGCGCATGGTAATATCATCGTAAACCAGTTCGGCCAAAACTTTGCCCTGCGAATTCATGACTCCGCACAAACCGCCGTTATAGACTTTCCATAATCCTTCCGGCAAGGGACGGATTAACGAATACACGGGCTCACAAATGCGTTTACCTGCCGTATCGAGCAGCATGAAATTAGTGAAAGAAACACCGGCAATTATTCCGCGGCCATCAATCAGGCTAATTCCAACAAACAAATTGTCATTGACCTTTCTGAAGTTATCATCCAGCAACATATATCCATCGGGGTTGGTCAGTGCAGCAGTCCATTTTTGACCAGTGACAGTATCAATCATTGTACGAAAACTTTTATACACCGGGCCTAAAATTTCACCAGCCCCGGGTCTGTACAATCCGCGTAATCCGCCCATGCCAATGACAAAAATGCTGTCGCGAAAATAAAACAATTCCTCGTACTTCTCTTCGGTCAGAGGAATACCTTCTTTACTCAGAAGCCAGTAATAACCAGTGTTTACAATGAAATAATCGTTAATCGCTGTTGCAGTAATATCTGCTTCGCTCAAATCCATTTCGAGTTTTTTATCGCTGTACACCGATTGCCATTGCTTGCCTGAAGCCGAAGAAAGCGAATAAAACGGAGTGGCTATGACATCATCTGTCCCTTCGAGAATAAACTTTACGCGGGTGTCGGTACCAAAACGGATTACCTTGCCTGAAGCCGTGTGCAGAACGGCTGTACTGTCGCTGTTTCTGAGTTCAATAAGTCCGTTGACAGTTATATAATTGTCATATATATCATCAATAACAGGTGCACCCTGTGAAGAAACTACACCAAAACGAAAATCACTATTCTTGAAAATATAATAACCGTAGTATTCAATCACTTCATCCGAGGCAATTTCCATATCAAAGGATCCCCGACTATTATAAACTGCAATGGAGCCGTCGTTGGCGCAGAAATACTTTCCATTACCTGCTTTGCGTATGCTGGAATATTTTACCGGAATGATGAGATTCCCGGTCTGATCGGCCACACCACTCATCCCACCACGTGTAATAATAAACCGTTCGGACGAAATGACTTCGACATCATCGTAAAAACCAGTAATCAGAGAATTTGCTGCAGGTGAAAAGACGGCTTTTCCGGCTGGTCCCGTTACCACAAATACATTGAAAATCGGGTCATGATTTATTTCGGCAAACTGTGGCTGCAAAACAATTGCTCCTGCTGTATCAATCAGGCCGTAACCCTGACTTTGCCGCACAATAAGCAATTGGCCGGATTGCTGACAGAATCCGGCCCTGAGAAGCAAGAGGAATAAAATTGCCAGAAGCAGTCTCATGCAATGAAGATCAGACTTGACAAATCAGGTCATTCAGATCATCATTTGATTTAATCGGAATAGTACTTTTCTGAAGTTCATAATCAATCATATCCTCTTCATTTGCACGAAATAAAGAACTGACATCTTTTCCTATGTATGACTCTCCCTGTCCGCCTATTGCTACGAACATCACTTTGTCACTGGTTGGAAAAAGGGTCGTGTAATATGGACCTTCAGGCATACACTCAATGTTCACGTTTCTTCCAATTAATACCAGATAAATTCTGACATCATCTTTCAATTCTTCACCATTGGCAAGGAACCGGATTTTAAGTCTTTTCGGGTTAACGAATCTGAAAATTCTGTCCCAGTTGTGTGTTCCCAGCGAACCGATTTCCATGGTGCGCCTGTAAAGATTGCTGTATTCGATGAGATTGGCTGTCTGTTCACCCAGCTTTTGCATACTCTTGTCGGCCCGGGCGATCACATCGGCTTGTTCTGATGCATCGACCGGCACCGGAACCACTGATGTCTTGAATGTTTTTTCGGTGCTTTTCAGTACAATCACATAAGCCCCGGGCTTGCTCTCGTCGCGCGAAATCTGCGTGTCGGGCCAGTTGTAATCAAAAATCCATTGTTCTTTTTCAGGATCAGGATACTGTTTGTTGCCGCTGTATTTCCACATGATTTCCTTCATGTCGGCCAGCTCTTTATACATGGTATAATTCACATTAATATCAAATACAAAATCATAAACCGTACGGACATTCTTTTTCACTTTCACATCGGCATCCTGCT
>Ga0116172_10000960_pt1 | contig 27093 bp, 20 predicted proteins | sample AD_UKC083_MetaG_FD_89799 | JGI IMG/M metagenome (GOLD analysis project Ga0116172, IMG submission 89799) | Active sludge microbial communities of municipal wastewater-treating anaerobic digesters from USA - AD_UKC083_MetaG | ecosystem: Engineered > Bioreactor > Anaerobic > Digestate | place: USA... | reverse complement strand
TATTTATATAGTTTATACTGATATTGACAAAAAACAAGTTCTTTGATATAATGTAGGCAAGTATACAAAATGTTTTTTTGTCGAGGAGAACAAAATGCGAAAGCGGATACTTCTTTTTCTTATTTTCTTTATCATAGTTTTTTTGATAATTTTTTCTCTAATGAACGGAGCAGTAAAAACTTCTTTGAGGGATATTATGGATGTTTTATTCAACAGATCGGCAAACACCCCGGATTACATAAGAACTATAATCATGGATATACGTCTTCCGCGTATAGTTATGGCTCTTCTTGTAGGAATGATGCTAGCTTCAACCGGAACAGTAGTCCAGACGGTATACCAAAATCCCCTGGCAGATCCTTACATAATAGGCATAAGTGCAAGTGCCACATTCGGTGCAGTTCTTGCATTTATTCTTAAGGTTCCTGACCTGATGTATGGAGTTTTTGCGTTTGTAAGCTGTGTTATTACATCGTTCTTGATATTCAGACTATCTAATGCAGGGAAAAAGCTGAACACGGCAACCCTTCTGATAGTTGGTATTGCAGTCTCATCTTTTCTTGGCGCTTTTACTTCTTTTGCCATGTACATGATCGGAGAGGACTCCTTCAAAATAATAATGTGGACCATGGGATATCTTGGAGGGGCAACGTGGTCCAAGATTCTGTTTATGATTGTTCCTCTGGTATTTTCAATAACAGTTTTTCTTTATTTCCGCAACGATCTGGACTTGCTTATGTCAGGCGAAGAAGAGGCTCATTCAATGGGAGTAAATGTATCCAGACTGAAAAAATCTATGCTTGTAATAACAGCACTAGTGGTAGCTTTTTCTGTTGCCTTTTCCGGCATGATAGGCTTTGTAGGTTTAATTGTTCCCCACACGGTGAGACTTTTATTCGGATGTTCAAATAAAAAACTGATTCCACTTTCAACCATAACGGGAGGCCTTTTTCTGTTGGCATGTGATACCATATCTCGTTTGATACTTGCACCAATGGAGATCCCGATCGGAATAATAACTTCATTTTTCGGAGCGCCTTTTTTTCTATATCTGGCGTTTAATAAAAAAGGAGGTATGAACAGATAATGTGGGATATATCAACAAAAGAACTTTGTTTTGCTTACGGCGGAAAGATCAATATTCTTGACAATATGAACGTATCTATTCAAAAGCATTCTTTTAGCGCTGTAATGGGGCCTAACGGCTGCGGAAAATCTACCTTCATACGAAACATACTTAACTTTTATACTCCGCAGAAAGGAAGTATAGAAATACGGGGGATCAACATTAAAGGAATGAAACAAGCTGAAATGGCCAAGATTGTCAGTTTTATACCTCAAAAATCTTCTCTTTCGGCAGATTTGACCGTCATGGATCTTATAATGATGGGACGGGTGGTTCATATAAAAAACAAGTGGGTTGGCTTTGCCAAACATGATAAAGAGATTGCTGAACATCTAATAAAAAAGCTCAACCTTGAAAAATTCGCAGACAGATCTGCCCTTAGCCTTTCCGGAGGTGAGTTTCAACGTGTTCTCCTTGCAAGGGCGCTTGCGCAGGAACCGGAGATTCTGCTTCTTGATGAACCTACTTCGAGTCTTGATATGAAATACTGTATGGAAATAATGGCTATAGTAAAAGAACTTACGGCTAAAAAGGAACTAACCGCACTTGCAGTTCTTCATGATCTTAACATGACGGCTATGTTCTGTTCTGAGATTTTTTTCATGAAAGATGGCTCAGTACGATATCATGGAACACCACAGCAGGTATATACCCGTGAAATCATCAAAGACATTTACGGTATAGATGCCACAATACTAAAAACAGACGAAGATATTCCTTTTATCGTACCTAAAACTCATCCCGCCATATCAGCAAAAAAAGAAAAGGAGATGGCTTATGTTTGAAGAAAGACTAAGATCTCACCACGACTCTCAACGTTTTGTGGATGATCTCTTAGGAATGGACTTTCCAAAAGAACATTCCGACATATCAAAACTTGATGATTTTTTATGTAACAATCAGGATTCAAAGCCAAAGGTTTTATATATTCATGTGCCTTATTGCGACAGACTCTGCACCTTCTGTAATCTGAACAGAGAGCTTAAGAAGGACAGTCTCAGCGGATATGCACAGTATGTAGTAAACGAACTTAATATTCTGAGCCAGAAAAAGTACATTAAAAACGCTGTTTTTTCGGCAGTATATTTTGGAGGTGGTACTCCTACTACATTTGAACCTCAGGATCTTGAAAAAATTTTATGCACTATAAATACAGTGCTTAATCTTTCTGATGACTGTGAGTTTACTTTTGAAACAACTCTGCACAATCTTTCGGACGAGAAAATACAGGTGATGTCTAAACACGGAGTAAATAGATTCAGTATAGGAATTCAAACCTTTTCTTCCAGCGGACGCAAGCTTCTAAACAGGATGTATACACCGGAGTATGCGGTTAACAGAATTAAAGAGATCAAAAAGAGTTTTAAAGGTAATGTATGTTTGGACATAATCTACTCATATCCATATGAGAGTATCGGTGAAGTGGAAAACGATGCATTGCTTTGTGGCAGTGTCGATGCCGATAGTGTGAGCTTCTACTCTCTTATGATACACAACGGATCAGCACTTTATAAGAGCATAACTGAAGGAAAGATCATTTTTGAAAGAAACATCGAACAGGATAAACATAATCATAATACTTTTTTCAGGAAGATGACGGAAAACGGATACGATCTTCTTGAGCTGTCAAAACTGGCCAAACCCGGACGTGACAGATATAGGTACATAAAAATGAGATACGCCAATGCCGATACAGTTCCCGTAGGTGTAGGTGCTGGCGGAAGTATCGGAAGATACGGTATATTCAACATGGCTCCCGGAAGAAAAATGATTGTGACTTATCATCCTGTTTATGCTTTTTTTAACAGGCTTTTAGGCTACTTTCAGTACGGAACCTATGAAGATGAATTTCTAAGAAATTATCTCAACGAAGATGCTTACAACGCTGTATGTGAAAAAATTGAAACCTACATGGAAGAAGGATTTTTTATTCAGTCGGATAAGGGAATATTCAAACTAAACGAAGACGGGATTTTCTGGGGTAATAATATCGCAGCACAAATAATGAAATCAGCAATAGAAAATACTGTAAAAACAGCGGACATAAAGAATTATTCCGAAACGGGTATTCTTTAATTTCCGGTCAATATAAAAGGAGGAATCATGATAAGAAAAGCTATACTGGTATTAGGTATTCTGATTATAGGGCTGTCTGCTTTTTCACTACATATGGAAAACAGTATGATATACGGAGAGTCGGGAGAGAGCGTGCCTGTTGCTTCATATAAAAAGATCGTGGTTATTGATCCTTCATCCGTGGAAGTTCTGTATCTTCTGGGAGCGCAGGAAAGTATAGCAGCTATAGGTCACACTGCTAAATCACCCATATGGCCTTACGATAAGACACCTGCTCTTGCCAGTGTCGGAAGTATAACCAAGCCATCTCTGGAAAAGGTTCTTTCCTATACTCCTGATCTTGTTCTTTTAAATGCTATGATAGGTGATTTTGGACTTTCCCTCAAGCAACACTCTATAAATTATCTGATTGTTAATGCAGATTCTGTTGAAGATATTCTTGACAATCTTGAAATACTTGGAGTGCTATGCGGCAAAGAAAAAGAAGCTATCACCCTTTCACAGGAGAAGAAAAGTAAGTTAAAAAAAATAAAAGCTGATATTTTAAAGAATCCATTGAACATGAAGGGAATTTTCCTTTACTCAACTAATCCTATAATGGCATTTAACAGTACTTCACTTTCAGGACAGATCCTTGAAGTTATTGGAGTTAAAAATATTGCCGCCGACCTGAGCGCAGATAAGCCTATACTGAGTGCCGAATATATTCTTCAGCAGAATCCGGACTTTATAATAGGCGCTATGAGCATAACCTCACCCCAACAGATAAAGGATGCAAGTCCTCTCATAAAAAGTACTTCAGCAGCAAAGAAAGATAAAATATTCCTTATAGACTCTTCCAAGATACTTCGCCCTTCGCCAAGAATAGTTGACGAGATAGAGAATCTTTATCTGGAACTCAAAAAATAAGATAGGATACAGATACATTTCAAAAGTCCCTTTATCCTGCGGCCTGACATATTAAGTCAGGCCGCAGGTGTTATAATTATACAAAAGGAGGGATTTTATGCAGGATGAAAAAATTATAACTTTAAACGAACAAAACATAGATAGTGAGCATATATGTTGTGCTATTGGCAACGATGCTGAAAACCTTTCGCGTGCCAGTATGAAAAAAGAATGGCTCAAAAAAGAATTTTCAAAAGGGCATGTTTTCAAGAAGTTTGATGTGCGGGGAAAATGTTTCATAGAGTACTGTCCTGCCGAACAAGCTTGGTTTCCTATCAATGCTGACGGTTATACCTTTATACAGTGCTTTTGGGTTAGTGGAAAGTTTAAGGGAACAGGAATGGGGTCTAAGCTTTTAGAAGAGTGTGAGAAAGATTCTTTAAATACCAATGGATTGGTAATAATTTCTTCAAAAAAGAAAAAACCTTTTGTATCAGATAAAAAATATATGCTTTCAAAAGGTTTTTCTGTCTGTGACAGTGCAGCAGGTGACTTTGAGCTACTCGTAAAGAAGTTCATACCGCAAGCAGCTGACCCTAAGTTTACAGAGAATGCAAAACAGGGAACCATAGAAGAATCTCAGGCAATGACCTTTGTCTATTCCGATATGTGTCCATTTGCTCCTGTTTACTCCCAAATAATGGCAAAGACAGCTCAGAAAATGGGAGTTACCGTTAAAACCATAAAACTGTCAGGTCCGGAGCATGCAAGACAGACCGGAGCTCTTTATGGCATCTTCTCTTTGTATGACAAGGGAAAGTTTATCACCAACGAACTTATGACAGAAGAAAAATTTACGGATTATCTTAAAAAACTGGGATATTAATTTATTAACAACAAAATGATGCAATGAAAAATATTTTTCTTTAGAAAAATTTACGGATTATCTTAAAAAACTGGGATATTAATTTATTAATAACAAGGTGATACAATGAAAAATCTTTTTCTTTTAATAGTAGTATATATGGCATTTATAAGTCTGGGACTCCCTGATGGCATCTTTGGAGTAGCCTGGCCCAGCATAAGAATTGATTTGGGTCAGCCTCTCGAAGCAGCCGGTATAATATCGGTTATATTAATGCTTTGTTCTGCCCTGTCAAGCTTCATGAACGGAAGGATAGTACGGAAAACAGGAACAGGAAAACTTGTGCTTATTAGCTGCATTATGACCGGATCGGCACTTCTAGGCTACTCATTTATCCCATCCTTTGCCTGGTTGATTTTTCTGGCATTTCCTCTTGGGTTTGGCCAGGGGGCAGTAGATTCAAGCCTTAACAACTACGTGGCAAATCACTACTCGTCAAGACACATGAGCTGGCTTCACTGCTTCTGGGGAGTCGGCGCCATGTCCGGACCGCTTATACTATCTGCGGTCATGAGAGGCGGAGGAACATGGCGGAAAGGTTATCTAAGCATCTGCTTAATACAGCTTCTTCTTGCTGTACTTTTCTTTATAAGCTTAGGCCTATGGCAGGAAAGTACAAAAAAAGAAAAGGAGGATGTACCGTCTTCTCATGAAACTAAAAAAAAGTTTTTGACAGATATTTCGCCATGGCTTTCAATATTCATGTTTTTTGTGTATACAGGTGCTGAATATACTGTTGGCCTTTGGGCAGGCAGTATGCTTATTGAATCACGCGGCCTCACGGGAGAAACTGCGGGACTTTGGATATCGTTTTACTACGGCTCGATAATGCTTGGAAGATTTTTAACCGGATTCGTAGTAAACAAACTCGGAAACCGTTTTATGATAAAGGCCGGGCTTATACTAAGTGCCTTTGGAATCGTTCTGATTTTTTTCAGGACATGCCCTGCTCTCACCATGATAGGACTTATAATGTGCGGACTCGGATTTGCTCCGATATACCCATGCATGATGCACGAAACTCCCAAAAGATTTGATGCTGGCACATCAAGATCTCTCATAGGTTATCAGGTCGGTGCGGCATGTATAGGAGGTTCGTTTATTACAGCAGGTCTGGGAGTACTTTTTTCTAAAATAACTCTTGAACTTATGCCTTTAGCGTTGCTTGTACTTATTGCCTGCATGTTTATAGCCAGCGAGCTTTTAAACAAAAAAACTCCGGTAAAAGAGAGTATTTAAAGCTTATTTCGGAACACGCCTTCTGCTTTTTCCGCTTTCTCTTTGTCGATCATATCCATTATAGAGCTTTTCATCTTTTTTTCAATCATACCGGCTATAAAATTTTTTAAAAATGAAATTTTAGCCGGTATGTACCATTTGGTTTTTTTATCGTATGCGTTTTTACTGGTGAAATACCTGTAATCCGCTTGCATTACTTTGGGAAACATTGCTGACATTGTCCTGAAGGCATGAAAAATCATTATCCTTGAAAATTCGGGTTTTATTTCCTTTTTTTCTTTGATAATCTTATCAAATGAGAAAGCCGCTTCATTTACTTTGTTTCTTCTTTTTTCAAGTTCGCCTTCACTGTATGGAAAAGGCATCATATCTATATACATGCTGCCGCAAAGATCAAATCCTGCTCCCTGAGCCCATGTTTTCATAGGAATGAAAACTCCTTCCTCTTGCCATTTGGTACAGCTTGAAATAAGGAAGATCTTTTTTCCGAAGTACTTAGGCCTATGGCAGTTATATGCAACATGATCAAGAAAGTTCTTCATTATGCCGCTTACACTGAACATATAACCAGGAGTTGCAAGGATAACTCCGTCTGCCTGCATCATCTTGTCCTCAATCTCTTTTACCGCAAGATAATGCGGACATTTCTCTTGTCCAAGCATTATACAGCTGTGACAGCCTGTACAGAAATCTATCTTATGATCTTGCAGGTAAAGATCTTCAAACTCATAACCGCCGCATTTTTCAAGCTGGCTCTTAAAGTATCTCAAAACTTCTGTTGTATTTCCAAAAGTACTGGCACCTATTATCGAAAGTATTTTCATTTTTCCTCCTCACTACGGGCAATATATAATCTGGAACCAAAATCACCCATAAGTCTGCTCCCTTGATTGTACCTTATTGAAGGGTACTGCTGATTTAGCTTTATCCCACCATTCATAAGAAGATCGCCGTATCCTCCATACTCTTCTTTGTTTGAGAGAAAACCTTCATCATCAGACAATCTGCCGGGAACAAACTCCAAATACTGTTCCCTGCATGAAATTTTGTAAAACAGCTCTTCATCAAGCCCTTTAAAAAACAGCTTATCAGAAGGTGGATTAGGAACAAAAAGCTTCTGGAAAAAACCGGAGATACTCTGCTTTTTATCGGCAGAAACCACCTCCCAGACTGCATGTTCAGATTCAAACCCATCCTTTATCCTGAAAAAATCTCCGAATTGAAAGAGTTTACGATACTTTTTATAAAACTTTATCTGTTCTTTTACTGCAAGCTTTTCATTATCTGAAAGCTTTGTAGGATCAAGCTCATATCCTAAAAGTCCGAAACAGGCTACATTAAATCTTGATTCCAATGGAGTTGTACGCATGGTTTGGTGATTGGGAACAGCCGATACATGTGCTCCCATAGTGCACAAGGGGAAACCATAGGATGTACCTTCCTGAATAAGTACTCTTTCATAGTAGTCTGTATTATCAGAACACCATATCTGCGGCATATAGCACAGCATACCCAGATCAAACCTGTCTCCACCGCTGGCACATGATTCAAAAAGCACATGCGGAAAGGCACCACAGACTCTTTCAAGAATATCGTAAAGCCCCAAGATATATCTATGGTAAAACTCTCCCTGCCTGGCTCCGAGTTCCTGAGAATAAGCATCTGTTATATGTCTGTTCATATCCCACTTTACATACTGGATATTTGCACTATTAAGAATATTGCTGACTGCATTGACTATATAATCACGCACATCTTTTCTTGTAAGATCAAGAACAAGCTGATTCCTTCCAAGAGAAGGCTTTCGTGAAGGAACTTTTACCGCCCATTCAGGATGTATAGCGTAAAGATCGCTGATCGGGCTGACCATTTCAGGCTCAAACCAAAGGCCAAACATCATTCCCATCTCATTTATTTTTTCAGCAAGCGAGGATAGTCCACCGGGAAGTTTTTTTCTGTTTTCATACCAATCTCCCAGAGATGTAGTATCGTCGTTGCGTAAGCCAAACCAACCGTCATCAAGAACCAAAAGCTCTATCCCAAGATCTTTTGAAACCTTGGCAATTTCAAGTAGTTTCTTCTCATCAAAGTTAAAGTATGTCGCTTCCCAGTTGTTTATAAGAACAGGTCTTTCTTTTTTTGCCCATTCACCCCGTATAATGTTCTCCCTGACAAATCCGTGCATATTTTGGGACAGACCGTTTAACCCACAGCTGCTGAAAGAGATTACAGCTTGGGGAGTAAAAAAGGTATCGTTAGGTCCGACCCTCCATTCAAAGAAAGCCGGATTTATGCCTCCCATGAATCTCGTTTTATCGTATCCGCTTACCTGAACAGATTCATAGTGGTTTGAACTGTATATAAGATTGTACCCTATACAGCAGCCTGAACTCTGTGTACACTCACGGTCCGCAAGAACCATAAAAGGACTCTGCCTGTTTGAAGACGCTCCTGTGACAGAACTGCAAACCACTTCTCCATAGGAAAGATTTTTTTCGTCTTTATGCCTTTCCCTTGCCCAAAGACCGTTAAATGTGAGGAGCTTGAAGCTGTCTGAAAGATCAAGCTGCATACTCATGATTTTTCTTATATATATATCCTTATCCGCTCCGTTTTTAATACAAACGCTTCTTGCAATAACGTCAGTTTTAGAAAAAACTGTATAGTACAGTATAAGCTCAAGCCCACTCAAATCTATCAGATTGACTTCAAGTGTCTGATCGCCTTTTATTGCAAAGGGGAGACCCGGTATTTTATAGCCGCCGTCATAGATCTTGTGTGAAGAGTACCGAAAATCACAGACAAAAGAACTGTCGGGCATCCTGATCTCAATCGCTGTATTTCTGAAATCACCTTTTCCCGGAAATGAGTATTCAAGACACAGATTGTCCATTACAAAGGTCTTATCATCGTTTTCAGTTAAAACCGTGTTGGGATATCCTCCCGACGACTTTTCCCTAAGTGCATAATAATCAGACCCATCCCTTATCTTCTTTCCATAATACATGCTTTCAAGCATTCCATGATTTAACCCAAACACATAGCTGCTTGAGTCAGTATCAATTTTAAAAACATCCTCTTTAAAAGTAATCATGTCTTCAGCGCCGCAGGATCACAAATTTTTTTAAGGAATGCCCGTACAACCGTTTTATATATTTCAGGCTGTTCTATTTGGTGAAGATGCGAGGCCATAGGTATAACAGCCATACTTGCATTCTTAAAAGCTCTTTGATAATCTCTGACTGTTTTTATCTCTGCCTCATCGTAATCTCCACAAGTCAGGAGTACAGGAACATCTATCCTTTCAAGCTCCGGCAGAAGATCAAAATCTTTGAGTTTGCCCGTAATAGTAAACTCACTGGGTCCCCACATAGTAAGATAAACATCCATATTAAGCTTTCCAAAAGCCTGCTGTATAGAGTCAGGCCACGGATTAAGACAACATACATGCTTTTTATAGTACTCCATCATCGCTTTCTGATAATTATCTCCGTAGTTTTGGGTCTCTTCTCCAAGCAGAATAGCTTTTCTCGTATCCTCTGGCATATTCATAATATTTTCTCTCTGGTCAGCATACCATCTCGGAGAACTCAAATACGGCGCAGAAAGGATTATTCCTTTTACATTTTCAGGTTTTTTGCATAACATATATTTACATATAAGAGCACAGCCCCATGAGAAACCCATAAGAATTACCTGTTCAAATTTCAATGCTTTTATAACTTCTTCCAGTTCGTCTACAAAGTTTTCTACACTGTAAAAATCATTACAGCTTGCTCTATCAGACTTTCCGCTTCCTATTTGATCATAGAAGTAAACATCGTGATCATCTGAGAACTCCTCAATCACCTGCGGCATACTTACAAATCCTGGCCCCCCATGGACTACCAATATCGGAACCGTTTGTTTTGCCGATGAAAAGGAGCAGTACCATACTTTACCGTTTTTAGTCTCAATAAATCCTTCTTTCATGCTTTCCACCACCCAGCTCATTCTCATTTTATTGAATAGTAAAGAACATCCCCGGGCTTTTCACCCGCAAATAAAATCATTCCATTCTTGGGAAGTATAACCGGCTTGTTTCCGCAAGCAACCGAATAAAAAACACATTCCTGTTCATCATATACCGCAAAAGAAGAACCTTCCTGTTTTTTTACTTCAATGGTCTTCCCTGCTTTTTCATCCGGAATTTTGTACCAGCAGGCATACCCGTCCGTGCCGATAACGCATGAACCCGTCTCCGACCCATTAAGATACTCTATATTCTTATCACATATAAAGATCCAGCCTGCGTTTTTGATATACTCTTTGCCGTCTTTTTCATATACTTCGATGCTCTGAGTATCACGACCGTCAAATCCGGGAATCTGAACATTTACAACAGCAAAATTATTGTTTATGATACGGTAGTTTGAAATACAACCCTTAAGTTCACTATCCATTGAAAAAGACATAGAGGCTGCAGCCAATTGATGATAGTTCTGGCTTGTACTTTGTTCATTAACAAGAAAGTACCTGTTCTTGGTTCTTTCTTCCCATACTTTTTTGACACCGTCTGCCACATCTGAAAAATGTGTTTTCTGTGCCGAATAGGTTTTTACTTTTACCCTTCCCAGACCGTTAAGAACCATATTCTTTTCTGTACATATATAAGTTATACCGTTGCTTTCTTTTACAAAAGAAAGCTTCTTATTTCCGGCATCATTGACGAAAAGGCCTTCCTTTGTATACTTGTACTCATGTTCTGGCAAACCCTTTGGATAGATTGTTCTTTCAGTAAGGACTCCATTCTTGCTTATCTGGATATCGTATATATTTTCATTGTTCTCGTAGCTTCCGCTGAACTCACTCATATAAAGAGGCATATCGGCCAATACAGCAGGACTTTTCTTATCTTTCTCCGATGAACGGTCAATCTTTCCTTCAGCTTGAAGAAGATCAAGGATTATTTCCTGTGCAAATACTGTTCCTAAAGTACTTGAACCCGCGGAAAATGTTGCGGCAAAAGCTATATTGTACTCGGGAAGTATCACAAGACTGCTGTGATAAAGCCCTGTATCCCCACCCTTGCAAACAGCACGTATCGAATAGCTGCTGTAAGGATATAGATCCACGCTGTCCCAGCCCAATCCGAAGCCTGCAATGTTATCAGTCTGAACGGGCCATACTCCTTTGCTGTACTCTTTAGAAAAAGTTTCATCCTTGGCTTTCCGCGAGAGGATAAGTCCGGCAGGACTGTATCCGGAATCATCCATGAATATCTGGCCTAATCTGCAAAGGTCTTCAGCAGTTGAGTACATACCTCCTGTACCGATCATATTGAAAGTTTCGCTAGGAGTCCTGACTCCATTCATAAAAGTAGCGGCAAGTCCGCTTTTTTCAAAGCTATCCTGCGGTGTAAACGTATTTTTCATTCCTAAAGGATTTATTATAAAAACTCTTATAAACTCTGTAAAACTCATTTTGCTTACTTTTTCCACTACCAGCTCCGCTAGCGTAAATCCATCGTTACAGTATACTGAAAATGCTCCGGGGTCAGCTTTCAGCATCTGCCCGGATAGTTCCTTTAATATATTATCGTGATTAGTTGTATCCGGATGATTATAGGTAGGTCCCTGCGCATAAATAGATCCCATTAATCCCGATGAGTGATTTAGAAGCATGCGAACAGTTATTTTTTTGTATCGTTCGTCTTTCATAGTGAATTGTGGAATGTACTCCGAAACAGGTTTATCAAGTTCAACAAGTCCTTTATCTACAAGATACATAATGGCAGCTGTAGTAAACATCTTACTGGTTGAACCGATTCCGTATGGTGTAGATGTACTTAGCTCCTCTGCTTTTTCAGAGTCTGTTCCGGCCGCAAAGGAAGAAAGTATAAGTTCATTATTGTATATAAGAGCATACTGAAGGCTTGTAACTCCATAATTATCTATAAGCGTATCGGCAATCTTTTCTGCTCTTGCCTTTACTTGTCTGTATCTGTCATCCTGCTGATACTTTTTAAGGTTTATACCGACTTGGGCTCCAGGCTCACATATGAAAGTCACATAAGAGCCTTTCGGTACATACACCTCGCGGTAATCATGTATCAGACTGTCGTAGATCATCTCAAGACTGTCGGAAAAAATAACCGCTCTGGCTCCATCTTGAATATCAAACTTCAAAAGAAGATCGTCCGATACTCTCCTTGAAATATTTTCTCCTGAAAGACCTATTTTAATAACTTCATTCCTGTCAAGAACAGGCAAATTACTTGCATCAGCGTATCTGTAACCTTCAAACAAAAGATTGCATGAGCCGGCTGTCTTTTCAATTCTAAAAGCAACGGTATCTCTTATGTACCTGAGATTATTCTCACCTGTAAAAACATCCTTCAATACATTCATATGAAATCCGGAGAACTGCAGGTATGCATATCCTTCAGCCTGGCCGACAGAACCTGTCCGTGCCATCATAACACAAAGATCCTGTGTTTTTAAGTTGAGAGGAATCCATACCTTATTTTCAAACTCTTTGACATCTATGTTTTCTGAAGGCTTTATCTTTTCAATAAGAACTCTTGTACTCTTTCTGTCATTAAAATGCTGCTGGATATACTTACCATAGTCATCGCTTATAAATGAATAAACATCTGAACTGCGAGAAATGAAATAGCCGTCTTCGTATCTGAGAAAATCGTAAGGAACAAAACCGCTTCCATTAAAAATTTCCACATTCATACCGTTATTCTGTAAATCTATCTCATACTTAAAGATGCTTTCCAGGGATGCGTATATACCCTCATAGCCGTTAAAGAAGCTAAGTGGAAGTACAGTCTGTATATTAAAAACTTTCTTTGATCCTGCTAAGATCCCTTTTTGCTTAAGTACCTCGGTCAACACAACATCATTTATACTTTTTACATCTACTCTGCCTGAAACGGTAAGAGCAACAGAGATCTTATACTCCGGCACTACATGAAGCTGTGCTGAATAAAAGCAGGTTCCTCCACTTTTGGTAAGAACAGTTACACCACTACTATGAAATACGGAATCTTCAACACTGTCCCACCCCAGACCGAACATATACAGAGGTTCACCGCTTAGAGCCGTTTTAGATCCAGCCTGTGGACTCATAAACTCTTTACGAAGCTGTTCATTCAAAATTTTATCGTTATAAAGTATCTCAGCATACTTTACAAGATCTTCGGCTGTACTGGCAAGCCCGCCGGAAGTCAATGAATTTACATATTCTGCAGGAAAAGAAATATTCTGGTCATGGTCATAGTATCGTGCAATATTCTCATTGTTCTCCTTAAAATATGTTGTTGAGTTACTCATATCCAATTTGGAGAATATGTTTTCTGTTAAAAAATCGGAGTAGCTTGTCTTTGAAACTTTCTCAATCAGAGCCTGAGCCAAAGTAAAGCCATCATTGCAATAGATGCTTATCTTGCCAGGATCGTGTTTTAAATAGCTATTTTTAAGGTTTAAAATGACCTGCTGTATATACCCTGTATTTTTTTGCGCAGTCATGCTATCTTTGATTGAAGTCCCTGGAATACCGGAAGTGTGGTTCAAAAGCATCCGTACTGTAATATCTTTATATCTAGGATCTTTCATAGAAAACTCAGGTAGATAAATGAAAACGGGCAGATCAAGGTTTACCTTTCCCTGCTGCACAAGAATAAGAACAGATGCAGCAGCAAATACTTTGCTTACTGATCCGATATTGAACTGAGTGTCTCTTTCCACCGGTCTGAGCGTGTTTAGATCACAAACTCCAAAACTTTCTGAATAAACTGTCTGACCGTCTATCCTTACTGCTATTGCAGCGCTTGATGCACTGCCTTCAAGGTAGCTGCTTATCTCTTTGCGTGCAGTATCGGCTACACTTTCCCAGCCAGATGTTAAAATCGGATTTTCGACCGAAAAGGCACCGGATCCTCCGCCAAAAACATATAAACTGCTTAAAATTAAAATCAACAAAAATAATGTTTTTTTTATCATCTTTAAACCCTCCCAATGATTATCTGTTATCTGTCAAATTTGTTTTATCAGTCTGCTTTATGGCATTTAAAACTTTTTCAAGTTTCTCAAGAACCTGCCTGGATACTTTTTCTGTTTCATTATAGAGCAAATCAGCCTGTGCCTTATCGTGCAACTCCACTGCCTTTACAACCTGTGAACCTTTTGTGTGCAGATTTTGATGGACAAGATCTATTGACTTCCATATCTCAATGACTTGCGGATCATTAACCTGTACCGAATGATAAAAATGTCCAAAGCTGCACTTTTTATCGTCCAGTTGAAGCGGCAGCACCTTCATCTCATCTTTTATTTTCCGCAGGATTTTAAGCCAGTTTTTATGAGCGGTTATGGCGTTATCTATGCTCTGGGCATAATCCTTTATATCAAGGTGGAAAAGTTTGTAAGATGCTATCTTTCCACTTTTTCTGGCTAATGATGATATATCTTCTTCGATTTTGGCAGCTTCTGTGGAAATTTCAGATAACTCCTCACTGTTGTTTTCCAATTCCACACTAGCTTTAGAAGCATCGTTTATAAGCTCTTTCAGCACACCAATTTCAGAGCTTATTTCCTCTGTAGAAGCAGTTGTTTCTTCAGAATTTGAAACCACATAACCGGCTTCCTCCGATATACTACGAATAAGCTTTGTGCTCTGCTCAAATACTTTATTAATCTCATTTGTATTATGCGTTATCTGCTCTATACTTTTTACTGTCTGTGAAATCACCTCAAGATTCCTGCCAGAGGTATCTTCCATTCTGTCCATAAAATCCCTCATATCGCCCACGTTATTCTTGACATCATCCGAAAGCTTGCGGATTTCATCAGCCACCACTGCAAAACCTTTCCCGGCTTCTCCTGCACGTGCCGCTTCTATTGATGCGTTCAGAGACAAGAGGTTCGTCTGACCAGCAATGTCTTCAATTCCTTTAATGAGTTCGCGCATCTTTTCAACAAGCTCAGAAAATTCATTCATCTGCTTTGAGAGCTCTGTTCCTTTTTCAGAGACTTTTTCATTTTCTTGTTTTATTTTGCCCAGATTACTATAAGAATCAGAAATATAATTTTTCATAGTGCTGATCTCTTCCGACAGGACGCTTATGTGGCTGGTATTATTTACAGAAGCCTGAGAGATCTGATTCATAGCCTGTTCTATTTCTTTTATGAACTCATCAGTCTTTAAGGATATATCTTTGATGTTTTGAGCCTGTAACTTTAATACCCGACTGTACTGCTTCATCTTAAGATCGAATCCGCTCATCCTTCCGGCTGCTGATATGGCATGCTTTACCGAATCCTTTACTTGAGGAATACTTTCTTCAAGTTCTCCGATAAATCCCATAGTATCAGACATACCGTTTTTTTCAAGAAAAATAGAAAGCTGCTTATTTTTTTTATCAGTTTTAAAAAATTTCATAGCCTCCTCCTTTTATACGCCTTTACTTAATGATACCATTATGAAACAGATCATACAAACACTTTTTAAAATTTTAATCTGGTTTGCCTATTTTTTAACTGAGTTTTTTCATAAATTTTATCTTCTGCAAGTACTTCCCCAATAAGCAAAGGCGAGCTATAACTGTGCCGGCTGATGTTGTAGCGTAGTTTTTTCTCCGAATGATTCGCATAACAATAAATACAACCCGCAGGACAAGAATCATAACTTCCTATATCTATACTTGGAATACAACCACAAAACTCCCTTTGATTATTATCTTTCAAAGTATTGAAGTTCTTGCCGGTGATCCTTGAAATAATTTTTGCATCAACACAGCTTGTGTGTTCTATTCCAAATTCTGACAGATCAATTTTTTCAGCACATGTTTCTAACTTCAGACCTATCTTTCCTGCTTTTTTTGAAAAACTCCGAGCCAATACTTTTATGTCTTTTTCAGATATATTGATAATTTTGTTTCCAGAAGTTCTTTTCTCTATCCCTTTATATGAATCAAAAAAACTTATGACCAGCTTTGCACAATATGCTCCAATCTCGTCCATAAGCCACTCAAACTCATGAATATGATACTCGATATCCATTTTTTCCGTAAAAATTACAGGGTCGTACCTCCATACCACCTTTTCTTTTCCGATAAGCAATGAAAGCTCTTTAAAAGTTTTTATTATATTGCTTTTATCCCTTATGCCCGGTTCAATATCCTTACCGTACGGAGTAACGGTAAACTGAAAATAATAAGAGTAATTTTTTATTTCTTTAAGATGATCTATAAGGTTCAACGGATCCTTGGTCCAGAAAACAAAGCAATCAACATCTCCGCTGCCAAGCAATACTTTGCTTACCTGATGGTAAGAAAATGGGTTTCTGACATACACAAATCCTTCTTCAACTCTTTTTATAAACCATTGAGGAAAGTATGCGGGGATATCTGTCCGTCTGCTCACGCTTATAATCATAAACCTGATTTAAAGTATAACCAAATGGAAAATAGTATGTTTACCAAAGCCAGAGCAATAGTAACTATTCGATAATTTTTCAACTTGTGTTCTATTTTATTGAACTTCTTTTCCGTCTCTTCTTGAGTATTTACCAGTACTTGTATGGTTTCAGCCTTAAAGCTTTCTGTAGATCTGAAAAGTCCTTCTGTGCTGTTCTGAATAAGGATCTTAGATTCATGTGATGCCTTAAAAGCTTCAGAAATTGATATTTGCATCTCTGCATATCTATCCGAAATTTCATCACTGAGCATTTGAACTTCTTTATTCAGATTGTCTTTAAACTCTTGAATTTTAATGCTATCGCATACTTTTTTGATCTCCTCGATTCTGTTCTCAATATTTGAAACTACTTCAACCATCTCTATATTTTTTTTAAAGAAAAAACTGTTTTCTTTTTCAATCTCAGACCTCAACGCTTGAACTTCATCCTTAGCTTTATCCACAGCTTCTTCAAAGTAAGTAAGAGCAGTTTTTTCAGCTCTAGTTATCGCATCCATTTTTTTGTCAGATAAACTAACATTATCTTCTAATTTTTTCCATAATTCTTTATATTGCTGAATCTTCTTTAAAAGTTCGTCAGCTGCCTCTCTTACAGTTTTGATTTCCATCTGCGGTTATCTCCTTTAAAATATTATTTGATATAGCTATTGTTTCCAAAAACATACTTATATCTATAGAACAAATTAGCTCTTCTAGCTTTCCAATATCGGCTTTTCTCAAACTTTTTTGGTCGATCCCGTCTAAAAGTCCCTGTAAACGCTCTAGGATTTTACCAATATCTTTATCCTTTACTCCATACAACTTACAAAAGCAATCTACAATCTGTTCCGCTTTAAAATTAAGGTTTAAAAAGGATGCAAGTATCATTGCCCTAGACTGTTCATTTTTAAAATCTCCGGAATACGAACTCTCAAAAACATCGAAAATTTTTCTATACTCTTTATACTCATAATAGTACTCAACTGCCTCTTCCTTTTTTCCTTTTTTCAATAAAACCTCACACATAAGCAAAAATACGGCCTTTTTTCTATCCACCGATTGAGAAAGGTTTAACTCAATTTTTTGAACCAAACTATCAATTTTATTATCAAACCAGTTTATGTCAATTTTTTCTTCTAAGTACTTTAAGCATATGTCTTCGCACAGATCAAGGAAAAGCTCATCGCTATCAGTATACTCGGCTATGGCTTGACATTCTTCATACATGCTTTGCTTAAGAAAGTATGAATAAACTTCTTTAAGTCCGGACTTGTCATTGCTATTGAGAATTTTAATCCAGTTTTTATACTCATTGAACTCTTTTTTACCCGAAGTACCGTTTATCTTGCGCACTATTAAAAGAATAAGCTTTGCTATTCTTGGATCATTTGTAAACTCCAATCGGCAAAGCAGATTATATACAGAAAAAATTAACTCATTATTGATAAGTACTGTGGCTGAGTTAAGAAACTTCTCAGATACAGACTTGGTACCGTTAATAATCTCTTCCAACTCTTCTTCGAAGTTTTTCTGAACCATCTTTATTTTTTCAAAACTCTCTTCTTCATAATAATCCGTTTCAAAACTCTCAAAAGCTTTTAAATAATCTTCAAAAAAACAATAACAGTTTCCAGCTTTTTGCATATCCTTTCCTGTTACTTCTTTTAAAAAAACCTCATACTCTTCATATGTACTGAAGGTGATCAAAAGATTTTCTTTCGCTCGGGATACTCCGACAAACCACTTTTGCTTATCTATACTCTCTATCTTTTTGTTTCTTTTTATATAAGGAGATAAAAAATTAAGAATTACAAGGTTTGAGAACTCCATTCCTTTTATCTGATTTTCATTAAAAAAAATCATTCTTTCTTCTTTTCCTTCAACATTTTTTTTAAGTTCCTGGCATAAATCACCATATGCCAGTATAGGAAGACTTATATTTTTTATCTCAACAATTTTTTGAAGCTGCTCTAAAGCTTGTTTATCTGAGCAAACCGTAAGTTTTACTTGGACAAATGATTCGTTACCATGCATAAACTCATCATAAAGTTCGGTTCCGGCATTTATGAAATAAGAACTAAATATCTTGATATTCTGGGAGTTTCGATAGTTATACCTTAGCTCGTACTTTTGAGATTTATCTATTTCTTTTAAACGGTTTTCAATATTTTTAGATCCCGATCCATGGACTTCTATATTTTGATTGGGATCATATGCAACTTTAAAAAGAAAATCATCTTTTTTACAGATTTTAAAAATTTCCTTCAGCATATTAAACTCAGTTTGATCTAAATCCTGCATCTCATCCAACAAAATCGCCGGAAAACTCTTATCTTTAAGCATAGGACGCTTTTCTTTTATTTCTTCGAACAAAAGGTACCACCTGATTTTCTTTTTAACATCCAAGGCTCTTTGATACTCCTGAAGAATTTTTATCATAGCAAGCCTCTCACGATCATAACTTACAATTCCGCTTCTATCAAGCTTTTTAGAAATATATTCCTGTATGTTGCTTTCATTGGCTTGAGTATAGCAAAAAGCGTGAACAAACCTTTTAAGCTCGTTCATAGGCATATTCACATCCTCAAAAATTTTCTGAAACGTACGATCCATTTTGTTTGATTTTAACTTTTCCAGTATCTCTTGACTTTCTCTGTAAAGTATGTACTTTGAAGTGTTTATCCCTATATATAGACAGATTTCTTTTAATATAAACTCTTCATACGTATAGATCCTTGAATTATTGATTTTCTTCTCCATTTTTGAATGTTCGAGACCTTCACGGTTAATCTCATCATTAAAGGCTAAAAGAGTCTTTTTTAAAAAGTCTTTCAATTCGTAGTTATAGGTAATATATACTATCTCTTTCCCGTCTTTCAAAAAATCAAATGCCATTCTGCTTAAAAGAGAGGTTTTACCACTTCCGGGATAGCCTTTAAAAACTTGGGTTTTTGAAAAAAAGTTTACACTCGAGTATTTATATCTCTGATCAAAGATCTTTTGTTGGACTTTATCAAGAAAAAAATATATATCAGGTGTATCAATTAGCTCTAAAGATTTTTCATTATTTTTGATCTCCAAAAACTGATCTCCAGCTATTTCTAAAAAAGAGTTTCCTAAATTTTTAGGTAGATCACGGTACTCACAAATTTTGTCATATACATCATGATTGCCAATATCGTATACCAAGAAAAATTTTTTTTCATAATCGTAATCAAATATCATCCTTTTTGAGTAGCTAAGTCTCTTTCTAAAAAATCCGGAGCTTATCATCTTTATATTCTTTGAACTGTTAGGGCTAAATAGTTCATTCACTGCATCATCAATATCTTGTTTGAGTTTCTCTTCCGATACTTTTCTGCTTTTTATACTTTTCCATGCTCTTTTATGAACCAATAAAGTGTTTATTTTTTCATTTTTCCACATTTATCCTCCCAAAAAAATAATCCATTCAAATTTAAATTATTATCTATTTCTATTATACCAAAAATACTTTTTTAATTGAGGTATAAAAATAATTTCTATTAGTAATACCTATTACTAATAATTGGATTTTTTTATATAAAGTCAAAAAAACGGTTTTTACTGTTTATAAGTCCAGATAACTGAATTACATTTTTAGAAAAAAATAAATTATAATGCTAATGGTAATACCATATACTAAAACCTATAAGGAGGCATGAAGTATGGCGGACGAACTGCATAGCATTAATGACGGGAAATCTGTAGTTTCAAGAACATACGAGGCCTTGCTAAAGTACGTAAACAATCCGAAACGTTCGGGTGAAAAGCTCCCTTCGGAGATTGAGCTTTCAAAACAGCTTAAGGTGAGCAGAACTGCGTTACGTGACGCACTGAAAAAACTTGAGCTTGAGGGGTATATTTCAAGAAAACGGAAAACAGGAACCTTTATTAACTGCAGCAACTACAAGCTCCATGGCGGACTGGAAAAACTTCGCTCCATAACAGAGCTTATAAAAACTTCTGGAATGCGTCCGGGAACAATATTTTCCAAGTATTCTACAGATAATGCAGATAATATTATTTCACAAAAGCTTGGACTCGCCGACAGTTCCAGAGTATCTATAATAGAAAGGGTGAGAACTGCTGACGATACGCCTTTCTGTTATGAGATAAGCTTTGTTCCTATAAGCTACTTTAACCAGGAAGATTACGAAAACTTTTCCGGTTCTCTCCTGTCTTATCTAAGTGAGAAAAAAGGGCTTGTAGTCGACCATGCGGTAACTTATCTCAATCCATACTCTTCGGATGATCTTATCAGTGAAAAACTTTCAATAAAAAACAATCAGCTCATAATGTATATAGAGCAGGTACATTACTCGGTAGATGATGAACCAATATGGTATTCAAGAGCTTTCTACAGAAACGATATAATACGTTTTTCTCTGATGAGAAGATTATAGGAGGTAAGACATGAAAATCTTAGGATTAGGAAGCATTGCAGTTGACAGAATTTTCACGGTGGACAGGCTTCCTGTGAAAGATGGTTTTTCAAATATACTGGATGAAAAAGTCTATGACGGAGGAAGCTGCGCCAACGTTATAAACCAGATTGCCATGTATGGCGGCAAAAGTGCTTTTTGTGCGAAGATCGGAAGTGACGACACATCAGAGGTAATTATGACCGGACTTAAAAAAAGCGGAATCGATACTGCATATATGATAAAAAAAGAAAACGGGATCTCAACCTCCACCGTTATTTATGTAGATCAAAACGGTGATAAATCGATTCTTACAAGGGTCGGTGACTGTCTGTTAAATCTTTCGGATGAAGAACTGAACTCTGAAATATTTGAAACGTTTGACATACTTTATACAGACTTCATTCCCAGCAGAGCATGTCTTTACGCCGCCAGGGAGTTCAAAAAAAGAGGAAAAAAAGTTATTTTCAACCTTCAAGTCGCTCCTGTTGTCATGAAAGGCTTTGGCATGACTGATGAAATATTTGCCGAGCTTTTCAAGTATCTGGATATTTTCAACGTATCTTTTTCAACTCTGAAGGATATAAGCGGTCTTTCCGAACTGGAAGAAAACATTGCTTTTCTGAGGAAAACATACAATTATAAAGGCACCATAGTGCTTACAATGGGAAGCAAGGGAGCATGTATATGCTCTGCTGATGGGCAAACAATCAAACAGCCGGCTTTCAAAATATCACCAATAGATACTACCGGAGCAGGCGACTCTTTTATAGGAACCTTCATTTTCTTACACTACTTTAAAAACGAAAGCATGGAAAGATCGCTAAGCTTTTCAAACGCAGCTGCCGCCATTACCTGTACAAGAAAAGGAGCAAGGAGCGGACCGGATTGGAATGAACTGGTATCTTTTATGAAAGAAGGTTTTTAGATGGAGCAAAGCATTCTATCTGTAAAAAATATCTGTAAAAATTTTCCTGGAGTCAGAGCCTTGGATAATGTATGCTTTGATCTTCGTCAGGGAGAGGTTCATGCTCTTCTGGGCGAAAACGGTGCGGGAAAATCCACACTTATGAAGATTATTTTTGGTCTTCTGAAGAAAGACAGCGGAGAAATTTTTCTCAGAAACAGTGAACTTAAGTCCATTTCTCCTTCAAAGTCTTACGAAAACGGAATAGCTCTAATACCTCAGGAACGGACTCTCCTTACCCACAAGAGCATTGCCGAAAATATATTCCTTGGAATGGAGCCGGCTTTTGTTTCAAAAAAAGAGATGTGCCTTCAAAGCTTGGAAATGATGAAAAGATTTTCAATGCAGATAAGTCCCGATACCCCCGCAGCACAACTAAGCGCAGGTATGCAGCAAACTGTCGAAATAATGAGGGCTATTAACAGAAAGGCACAGATTCTGATAATGGATGAGCCTACAGGAGGTCTGAGCGCCCAGGAAGTAAAAAGACTTTTTGAAGTCATCAGAACTCTAAAAGGTCAAAAGGCATCGGTAATTTATATTTCACACAGAATGGAGGAGATTTTTGAGATCTCTGACAGAATAACTGTGCTGCGCGATGGAAAAAATGCAGGAACATTCGGCACAGCAGACGTAACAAAGGAAAAAATAATAGAACTGATGGCAGGAAAGAAAATTTCGGCTCAAAAGCAGAATAAAAGCAGTATAGGCGAAGAGGTTCTCCAAGTAAAAGAGCTTTGCAGCAATAAAATCCATAACATAAACCTTACTCTGCGAAAGGGAGAAATACTTGGGATCGCCGGACTTCTGGGAAGCGGCAGAACAGAGATTTTTGAATGTATCTATGGTATAAACAGAGATTACAAGGGCAGAATATTTATCAACTCAAAAGACTGCACCCATTATTCTATATCCGATGCTATCTCATGTGGCGTAGGACTTGTAACAGAGGACAGAAAAAGAACGGGACTTTCTCTTAAATCCTCGGTTGCAAAAAATATAACCCTTCCCATGGAAAAGATGATTTTCCGCCGTGGAATCATAAATACAAAAAAAGTCCAGACCATATCTTCAGAGTACTCTGGAAAGGTTGGACTCAACACAAGCGATATGTCCTTCACAAGCGGTAATCTGAGCGGCGGAAACCAGCAAAAAGTAGTTATTGCAAGATGGCTGGCTAATGGATCAAAAATTCTCCTGCTTGATGAACCAACTGTTGGAGTGGATGTAAATGCCAAACAAGAAATACATCAGCTGATCAGGCAGTACTGTAACGGAGAAAATTCGGTAATAGTAGCATCTTCAGATTTTCCGGAGCTTTTAGAAATATGTGACCGTATAGTTGTAATAGCTCAAGGAAAAGTAGTTAAAGAACTTGAAAATAAAGACATTGACGAAAAAATTTTACTTGGATATGCAACTTCTGCAGGAGGGGAAAAGATATGAGAAAGATCAGTTTGTTAAAAGCACCGGAGTTTGGCGTAAGCATAGCCCTTGTCGGACTTTTTATACTTATGTCATTTCTGTCGCCATTATTTTTATCGGGATACAACCTTCTCAACATCCTGCTGCAGTCATCAACATACATAATACTTTCAATAGGAATGACCTTTGTTATTGTTACAGGAGGAATAGATCTTTCGGTAGGCTCAATCGCGGTGGTAAGCGGAATATTGATGGCAGGAGTTATGAAAGGCGGAACACCGGTCTGGATTGCCATCATAGCGGGACTTGCAATAAGCACTCTATGCGGTTTTGTAAACGGCTTTCTTGTTTCAAAGATCAATCTTCCTTCCTTTATAGTGACCTTGGCAACCATGAGTATTTTCCAGGGAGCAGCCCTGATATTTTCAGGCGGACTGCCTATATACGGTTTTCCTAAAAGTTTTTCATTTTTGGGTACAGGATCAATTTTTTCAATTCCTGTTCCTGTAATCATAGCGTTCATATGTATCGCCGTATCTGTTTGGGTTTTCAAAAAAACACGCATAGGCCATTACGCACTGGCAATAGGGGATAACCGCCAGGCTGTAAGAATGTGCGGAGTAAATGTTTTCAAATATGAACTGATAGTGTACATGATAAACGGACTGGCAACAGGCGTGGCAGCCATTATAACGACAGCCAGGCTGAACAGTGCCGAACCTCTTGCTTCAATGAGCATGGGACTTGACGCCGTAGCTGCCGTGGTCATGAGCGGAACAAGTTTGTCCGGAGGAAGTGGATCGGTAACGGGAGCCATAATCGGATCACTTCTTATGGGAGTTCTCAGAAACGGGATGACACTTCTTAACGTACAGTCGTACTATCAGAACCTCATAATAGGAGTGGTAATTCTTATAGCGGTATTCATAGATAAAATCAGAAACAGCTACTCATATAAGAAATAGCTGTTCAGGAGGGATATTATGAAGAAGTATTTGGCATTTGTACTAACTTTTGTCATGATTTTCAGTATAGCTTTATCCGCTCAGAGTGCATTTGAAAGAGCCAAAGCCGATGTTCTTAAGGAACTCGGAGGCGCGGAAAAAACCAGCAAGGTCTACAAAATAGGAGCTTTGGAAATTACTTTGGCAAACCCTTTCTGGGTAACTATGAAAGAAGGTTTTGAGGCAGCAGCAAAAGATTTCGGCTTTAAAATAGATGTCGTTGCCGCTCCATCCGAAGGCGATACCGCCGCACAGCTCAACTATCTTGAAACCATGCTTATAAAAGGATACGATGCTCTGTGCATCTCACCGATTACTCCGTTCAACCTTATACCTGCAGTTGCCAAGGCAACTCAGAGAAAAATACCGGTAATAGCAGTTGGAACATATGTTGACCCACAGGCTGCAAAAGATGCAGGCGCAAAAATTAACGGCATACTTGCAGTTGACTTTGAGTATCAGGGAAAACTTCCGGGACAGTACATAATAGAAAAGTTTAAGAACACGAAAAATGTAAAAGCAGCAATAATAGAAGGTATACCTGGTTCACCACAGTCTGAGGGAAGAAAAAACGGATGTCTGAATGAACTTAAAAAAGCTTCAAATATTAAAGTTGTATCTGTTCAACCCGGAAACTGGGATAGAACTACCGCCCTTAACGTGACATCAAACCTCATACAGGCAAATCCTGATCTTAACGTTATCTTCTGTGCAAACGATACAATGGCTCTGGCTGCTGTAGAAGCACTTAAGGCCGTAGGAAAGAAAAAACAGGTAATGGTTATCGGCTGTGATTTCATCGAAGAAGCCAAAGAATCCATTATTAAAGGCGAACTGGATGCCACTCTTGCAATGTCACCTTATTTATATGGATACATTGGAGGCGTCATGGCCTATAAAACCATAATCGATGGACAGTACTCAAAAGATATTCAGGTACCTATAAAAATAGTAGACAAATCAAATCTTAGCGAATACAATGACTGGAGATAACACCCGGGAGGAAAAAACAGATGAACTTATTTGAAAAGGTTCTTCAGGCTTTTGCAGCCGGGGACGCCATGGGTATGCCCACAGAGTTCATGACCAGAAAGCATATCAAAAGCTTCCTCAATGAAGGCGAAGATTTTATTGACCCTTCAAAATCTTTCTTACACAAGAACCTTTTCAGATTTCAGATAACCGACGATACAGAACAGGTTCTTTATCTTATAAGAAGATACTGCAAAGACGGAACAATAACCGTAGAAAACACTTATGAAACCCTTGATGAGTGGGTCACAAAGTCAGATGCACTAGAGAAAGGGTATATCGGTCCTAACTCTCTTAAAGCACTTAAAAATCTTAAGGACGGCATGCCTGTCAATGAGTCGGGCAAGAACGGTACCACCTGCGGCGCGGCTATGAGAGTTTTAGCCCCGAGTCTGTGTGTACGGCAAAAAGATGAAAAATCCCTAGCAGAAGGAATAATAAGATGCTCAATCCCTACCCATAATACCAATCTTGCACTGGAAGGAGCTATGGGACTTGGTTTTGCCTACCACTACCTTGCCTGCGGCTGCAATCTTGAACAGGTAATGGAAAAAACTCTTTCAGGGTGCCGCATAGGTGAAGATAACTCAGAATACAAAGTTGTCGGAGCCAGCACATACGAAAGAATAAAGCTGATTGAAAAATATATCCACAGCTTCAAAACTGATGAGGAGCTTTCCGACTTTCTTTACAAAGTAGTTGGAACAGGTTTGGGAACGAATGAAGTGGTGCCCTGTGCAATAGGAGTCTTTCTTTACTGTCAGAAAGATGTTTTCAGAGCAATAAAAATTTCCAGCAGACTGGGAGGAGACACTGACACTATCGGGGCAATCTCTGGAGCCTTATGTTCTCTTTACGCAAAAGGACACAATATACCTCAGGAGTATATAGATAAAATCAGCAGTCTTAATAAAATTGATTTTAAAGAATACGCACATATGATCTCTGAAGTTTTCATATAGTGATAGCTGCCCTTTGGCAGTAACATACCTTTAGCATACCGGAAGAGCTTTCTTCCGGTTTTTTTATTCAAATAATATTTCTAGAAATTTTGTTTGGCATTTTTGTTTTTAAATATGATTTATTTTTTCTTTTTTGTAATTTTAGATTAATATATTCGCTGTATTATAAAATTAATCTTTATATAATGGGGGGAAGATATGAAAAAACTATTTTTGTTTTACTACTTTTGCTGACATCCATAGCTTTTATCTCATGTACTCAGATGAACAAGCCTAAAGATCCTTCTACTCAAGGTTCTACGAATGAAGCTACTATATCCTCACTTTCAGACAGCACACAGACAGATAAAACTTTGGCGGAAAATCCAGATCACTCCGGGGCAAACGGAGCAAAATCTATTTCCATCATCTATAACTCGGAAAGCATCTCACTCTTTTTTTCTGCTATGACAAAGTCCGTCAATATCTCAGATGTTGAGACACGTGCCGCAACTGCAACCAAAATGCAAAAATTTTGTAGAGCAGTGGAAAGCTCAAAATGTCTGAACGATCTTACAGAACT
>Ga0116172_10000959_pt1 | contig 27102 bp, 23 predicted proteins | sample AD_UKC083_MetaG_FD_89799 | JGI IMG/M metagenome (GOLD analysis project Ga0116172, IMG submission 89799) | Active sludge microbial communities of municipal wastewater-treating anaerobic digesters from USA - AD_UKC083_MetaG | ecosystem: Engineered > Bioreactor > Anaerobic > Digestate | place: USA... | reverse complement strand
TTCATCACCCGCTGGCCATCCTCTTCACGGTAAGCGGGGTTGCGGCCGCCCTGCACCGCCACGTGTACGTCGTCCAGGTACAGGTCGATGCCCGTCTGGTCCAGATCTTCGATGCCGGCATACCCCACGGCCGCCAGGATGCGGCCCAGGTTCGGGTCGCTGGCGTAGAACGCCGTCTTGACCAACGGCGAGTGGGCAATGGCATAGGCCACCTGGCGGCATTCCTCGGCCGTCTTGCCGCCCTCCACGCGCACGGTGATGAACTTGGTGGCGCCTTCGCCATCGCGCACGATGGCCTGGGCCAGCTTTTTCGCCACGCCCAGCATGGCGGCCTGGAGGGCCTGGCCTTCGGCGCTGGAAAGCGCGGTGATGGGGGCATGCGCCGCCTTGTTGGTGGCCACCACCACGAACGAATCGTTGGTGGAGGTGTCGCCGTCGATGGTGACACGGTTGAAAGAGCCATCGGCCAGCTCACGCGCCAGCTGCTGCATCACCGAAGGGTGGACGCAGGCGTCCGTGGCCAGAAAGCCCAGCATGGTCGCCATGTTGGGGCGGATCATGCCCGCCCCCTTGCTGATGCCGGTGATGGACACCGTGGCCCCACCGATCTGCACCTGTGCCGAAAAGGCCTTGGGCAGGGTGTCGGTGGTCATGATGCCCTCCGCCGCACGCGCCCAGTGGCCGGGCTGTGCGTCGGCAATGGCGGCGGGCAGGCCGGCTTCGATGCGGTCGTGGGGCAACGGCTCCATGATCACGCCGGTGGAGAACGGCAGAATCTGCTCGGGTGCCACGTTGAGCTGGCGCGCCAGGGCGATGCAGGTGGCCCGCGCGCGCACCAGGCCATCGGCGCCCGTGCCGGCGTTGGCATTACCCGTATTGATCACCATGGCACGGATGGCTTGGCCCCCACCCAGGTTGGCCAGATGCTCGCGGCTGACCTGCACGGGCGCCGCACAGAAACGGTTCTGGGTAAAGACACCCGCCACACTCGCACCTTCATCGAGCAGGAACACAGTGAGGTCTTTGCGATGGGCTTTGCGGATACCGGCTTCGGCAACACCGATACGGACACCAGCAATCGGATGGAGATCGGCGGCAACAGGGGCAAGTAGATTGACGGGCATGCGGGGCCTTTGTGAAAAACTGCGTTGAATTATCCGGAAAACCGTGGCGCGCAAATGAAAACACGGGCCGCGGCCCGTGTCTTCTGGTGCTATTGCATCAAGCCAGCTTGCCGTGGCACTGCTTGTACTTCTTGCCACTGCCGCAAGGGCAAGGATCATTGCGCCCCACGCGTATGCCTTCGGGCACCCCCACCGTCTGGGCATCCACCGTGGTCTGCACTTCGCCCGTTTCGGTCGGGGCCGTGTAGGTCACGTTGGCAATGCTTTCGGCACGGTTTTCCATGTCCTGCGCGGCCTGGTCCAGCTGCGCCGGCGACTGCACCTGAACGGTCATGAGGATCTTGGTGACTTCGTTCTTGACCTGGTCGATGAGCTGGCGGAACAACTCGAACGCTTCGCGCTTGTATTCCTGCTTGGGCTGCTTTTGCGCATAGCCGCGCAGGTGGATGCCCTGGCGCAGATAGTCCAGTGCGCTCAAATGGTCGCGCCAATTGGAGTCGAAGCTTTGCAGCAGCACCATGCGTTCGAACTGGGTGAAGTTGTCACGCCCCACCTGCTCGATCTTGGCATCAAACGCCGCATGCGCCGCCTGCAGCACCTTCTCCAGAATTTGATCATCGGTGATGCTGTGTGCGCCCTGCACCTCCTGCTGCAGCGCAATCGAAACCTGCCATTCGTCGGCCAGCACCTTCTCGAGGGCCGGCAGGTTCCACTGCTCCTCCACCGACTCTGGCGGCACATGCATGCGCACCAGGTCCGTCATGCAGTCCTCGCGCATGGCGGCAATCACGTCCGTCAGCTCGGCGGCATCCAGGATGTCGTTGCGTTGCTGGTAGATCACCTTGCGCTGGTCGTTGGACACATCGTCGTACTCCAGCAATTGCTTGCGGATATCGAAGTTGCGTGCCTCCACCTTGCGCTGGGCCGACTCGATGCTGCGCGTGACGATGCCCGCTTCGATGGCCTCGCCATCAGGCATCTTCAGGCGGTCCATGATGGCCTTGACGCGGTCACCTGCGAAGATGCGCATCAGCGAATCATCCAGGCTCAGGTAAAAGCGCGACGAACCTGGGTCGCCCTGGCGGCCCGAGCGGCCGCGCAACTGGTTGTCAATGCGGCGCGACTCGTGGCGTTCGGTGGCAATGATGCGCAGCCCGCCGAGCTCCTTGACTTTTTCATGGTCACGCGCCCACTCGGCGCGCACCTCAGCAATGCGTGCCTGCTTGGTGGCTTCATCCAGTGACTCGTCCGTCTCCACGGCGGCCAGCAGTTTTTCAATATTGCCACCGAGCACGATGTCGGTCCCACGGCCGGCCATGTTGGTGGCGATGGTGATCATGCCGGCGCGCCCGGCCTGGGCCACGATATCGGCCTCGCGGGCATGCTGCTTGGCATTGAGCACCTGGTGCGGCAGACCCTCCTTGGTCAGGAGCTGGTCGATGATTTCGGAATTCTCGATCGAGGTGGTCCCCACCAGCACGGGCTGGCCGCGCTCATGGCATTCGCGGATGTCCTTGATGGCCGCTTCGTATTTTTCGCGCGTGGTCTTGTAGATACGGTCGAGCTGGTCGTCACGTAGGCTGGGGCGATTGGGCGGAATGACCACGGTTTCCAGGCCATAGATCTCCTGGAACTCGTACGCCTCGGTGTCGGCCGTGCCGGTCATGCCGGCCAGCTTGTTGTACAAGCGAAAGTAGTTCTGGAACGTGATGGAAGCCAGGGTCTGGTTCTCGGCCTGGATGGACACACCTTCCTTGGCCTCCACCGCCTGGTGCAGGCCTTCGCTCCAGCGGCGCCCCGACATCAGGCGCCCCGTGAACTCGTCCACGATCACGATCTCGCCGTTCTGCACCACATAGTGCTGGTCGCGGTGGTACAGGTGATTGGCCCGCAACGCCGCATACAGATGGTGCATCAACGTAATGTTCGAGGGGTCGTACACCGACGCACCTTCGGCAATCAGGCCCTGGCTCGCCAGGATGCGCTCTGCCGATTCATGCCCCTGCTCGGTCAGGAAGACCTGGTGGGTCTTTTCATCGAGCGTGAAGTCACCGGGCTTGGTCACGCCTTCACCCGTGCGCGGGTCGGCCTCGCCCTCCTGGCGCACCAGCAAAGGCACGAGCTTGTTCATGGCGATATACATGGCCGTATGGTCTTCGGCTTGGCCACTGATGATGAGCGGCGTGCGCGCTTCGTCAATCAGTATGGAGTCGACTTCGTCCACGATGGCGAAATTGAGACCATGCTGCACGCGGTCCCGCGCCTCGTAGACCATGTTGTCGCGCAGATAGTCGAAGCCATATTCGTTGTTCGTGCCGTAGGTGATGTCCGCGGCATAGGCAGCCTGCTTTTCCTCACGCGGCATGTTGGGCAGGTTGATGCCCACCGTGAGCCCCAGGAAGTTATAGAGACGGCCCATCCACATCGCATCGCGATTGGCCAGGTAATCGTTAACCGTCACCACGTGAACGCCCTTGCCCGAAAGTGCATTCAGGTAGACCGGCAAGGTAGCGGTGAGGGTTTTGCCCTCGCCCGTGCGCATTTCCGCAATTTTCCCGTAGTGCAATGCCATGCCACCGAGCAACTGCACATCGAAATGGCGCATCTTCATGACGCGCTTGGAGCCTTCTCGCACCACAGCAAACGCCTCGGGCAGCAGATCGTCCAGCGACTGCCCCTTGGCGACGCGCTCCTTGAACTCCTGCGTCTTGGCGCGCAGCGCATCATCGGTCAGCTTCTCGTAGTCGGGCTCCATCGCATTGATGCGTGCAACCGTCTTGCGATATTGCCTGAGCAGCCGGTCATTGCGGCTGCCGAAAAGTTTGGTGAGGAAGTTGGTGGCCATGCGAACAGGACCGCCCCACATGCTCCAATGAACATGTCAGGCGACCGAAACCCCTAAGATGAATTGATTTCAGGTGGGCCTACCGCACGCGATTGCAAGCACTGCAATAACGGACGGCAGACTCCGGACGTGGCATTTTAGCTGCCAGCCACCAAGCCCCCAGGCAAAGCCGGTGAAGGAGCCGCTGGCTGTTTTGCCCGTCATCGACCGACGCGGCAGCTGGTCAGCCCCCACCCTCGCCGGTCTCCGCGATAATCCAAGACTCTCCGAGTTGACCACGCGCCCCGGGCGCAAACCCCATGAACCGCCGCCACTACGCGATCACACTGCAGCAAGCCAGCGATGAGTCTCCCACACTGGCGAAGTTGGCGGCGCTCACGCGGGACTCCAGCGAACGGCTTCGAGCCATTGAACTGCTGATTCCCGCTGCACTGCGCTCCACAGTGCAGGCAGGTCCGATTGACGGGAGCAGCTGGTGTCTTTTGGTCAAAAGCAATGCGGCAGCAGCAAAAATACGCCAATTGCTGCCCGCATTGCAGGCGCATTTGCGAAGCCGGGGATGGGATGTAAGTTCCATTCGCCTCAAGATCCAGTCCTGAAACCCCCAAGGAGCTGGGCGAATCAACAGGCGGTTCGAGGGAAATGGTGCCGATTGTCGGAATCGAACTGACGACCTACCGCTTACAAGGCGGTTGCTCTACCAACTGAGCTAAATCGGCGAAGGCCGCATTCTATCCTGCAAACACGGCTAATTTCTTGGCGCGTGGTGCGCTATTTGATGCGTTTGAGTGCTGGGCGCGTACTGCTGGCGGCTGGCGGGGTACGCGGGCCATCCCCACCATCCTCGGCAGACGTTGCATCGCTGGGCACCAGCTGCACCACCCGGTCCTCGACAGCCCCACTCCCACCGCCCGCAGACACTTCCGCTAGCGGGTGGGTGGCGGGGAGCAACCCGCCATCCACTGCAGCAACCTCGGTATCCAGTGGCGCAGGAAAGGCCATGCCCTGGCCGTTCTCGCGTGCATAGATGGCAATCACCCGGCCCACGGGCACCAGGATGTCACGTGACCTGCCGCCGAATCGCGCCTTGAACTCAATGAAGTCGTTGCCCAGCTGCAATGAGCTGGTAGCGTCGTAACTGATGTTCAGAACGATTTCGCCATCCTTGACATATTCCTGCGGCACCTGGACGGAGCCATCCACACGCACCGCCACATGAGGTGTGAACCCGTTGTCCGTGCACCACTCGTAGAGAGCCCTGATCAGATAAGGGCGCGTGGAGGTGGAGTCCTGGACAGTCATGGTGTGGCTAAGGTGCGAGGGTCAGTACAAGCAAAAGGGCGCAGGCTTACTTGCGCATCACCTTCTCGGAGGGTGTCAGCGCTTCGATGTAGGCAGGACGCGAGAAAATCCGCTCGGCATATTTGAGCAAGGGTGCCGCGTTCTTGCTCAGGTCAATACCGTAGTATTCCAGACGCCACAGCAAGGGTGCAATGGCCACGTCCAGCATCGAAAAGTTGTCGCCCAGCATGTACTTGTTCTTGAGGAACACGGGAGCCAGTTGCGTCAGACGGTCACGGATGTGGGCACGCGCCTTCTCCAGCGCCTTTTCGACACCCTTGGTTGCGCGCGATTCCAGGATATTCACGTGCACAAACAGCTCTTTTTCGAAATTGAGCAGGAACAACCGCACGCGGGCGCGATCCACCGGATCACCGGGCATCAACTGCGGATGCGGAAAGCGCTCGTCGATGTACTCGTTGATGATGTTCGACTCGTACAGGATCAGGTCACGTTCCACCAGGATCGGCACCTGTCCATAGGGGTTCATCACGCTGATGTCTTCGGGCTTGTTGTACAGGTCCACATCGCGGATTTCAAAGTCCATGCCCTTTTCAAACAGGACGAAGCGGCAGCGGTGGGAGAAGGGACAGGTTGTACCCGAGTAAAGCACCATCATGGTGAGAGGCTCCTAAAAATCAAAAGAGTGGGACGCTCAAAAGCGCCCACTCTGTAAAGTTCCAACGCGCCAGCAGACGCGTTGTCAGCGGCTCAAAGGCTTACTTGACGTCTTTCCAGAAGGCTGCATTCAGCCTCCAGGCAATGACCGTGAAGAAGCCCAGGAAAATCAGCACCCACACACCCACCCGCACGCGGGTGTTCTGTGCCGGCTCGCCCATCCACTGCAGATAATTCACCAGGTCGCCAATGGTCTGATCGAACTGCAACGGCGTCATGGTACCGGGGCTGACCTGCTGCCAACCCTTGAAAACCTGGGTCTTTTGCCCGTGGCTCTCGTGCTCTTCAAAAACTGGACGGCGATCGCCTTGCAGCTCCCACAGTACATGGGGCATGCCCACGTTCTGGAAAAGCAGATTATTCCAACCCGTGGCCTTGGCCTCGTCACGGTAGAACGTGCGCAGGAAGGTGTAAAGATAGTCGGCACCTGTACCACCGTGGCCTGCACGCGAGCGCGCAATCACGGTCAGGTCGGGCGGATTGGCACCGAACCATTCCTTGGCTTGCTTGGGATCAATGGATGCCTTCATGGTTTCACCGACCTTCTCGGTGGTGAACAAAAGGTTGTCTTTGATCTGCTGATCGGTCAGGCCGATGTCACGCAAGCGGTTGAACCGCATGAAAGCGGCCGAATGGCAGCTCAGACAGTAGTTCACGAACACCTTGGCACCGTTCTGCAGCGAGGCCAGGTCGTTGGTCTTGTTGGGAGCCTTGTCCCAGGCAATGGTGTTGCCACCGGCGGCATGCACAGCACCAGCCGCCAGGCCCAGCGCGGCAACCAAGGTGAGGATGAGTTTCTTCATTGTTGTTATCTCCAGGGCTCAATGCGCAGTGAAGTTGACACGGTCAGGCACTGGCTTGGTGGCACCCAGACGGCTCCACCATGGCATCAGCAGGAAGAAACCGAAATAGAACAAGGTACCGACCTGCGAAACGCGCTCACCCACAGGGGACGGCGGCTGCACACCCAGGTAACCCAGAATCAGGAAGTTGATCACAAAGATGCCATAGAGGTACTTGTGCCAGCTGGGGCGATAGCGGATCGACTTCACGGCACAGTTGTCAAGCCAAGGCAGGAAGAACAGGATGATCACGGCACCACCCATCACTACCACACCCCAGAACTTGGCATCGATCGACAGCATGAGCAAGACCGCCACCGCTGCTGCAATGACAATGCCGCCCTTGAGGAAACCTGGCAGACGGGCCTTGACCACACCGAGGAGGGCACCCAAAAGCACACAGGCGATCAGCGCGTACATCATCTCGCTGGTGATGGCACGCAGCATCGAGTAGAACGGCGTGAAGTACCAGACGGGCGCAATGTGCAGCGGCGTCACCAGCGGGTCGGCCGGGATGAAGTTGTTGTACTCCAGGAAATAGCCACCGAACTCCGGCGCAAAGAACACTACCGCCGTGAAAGCCATGAGGAACATGCTCAGCGCAAAGATGTCGTGCACGGTGTAGTAGGGATGGAATGGCACCCCGTCGAGCGGCTTACCCTTGGCATCCTTGGGCGCGCTGGGCGCCTTGATTTCCACCCCGTCGGGGTTGTTCGAACCCACGTCATGCAGCGCCAGCAAGTGGGCCACCACCAGACCCAGCAACACCAGCGGCACAGCGATCACGTGGAAGCTGAAAAAGCGGTTCAGCGTGGCATCGCCAACCACGAAGTCGCCACGAATCAACAGCGCCAGGTCAGGGCCGACGAAGGGAATGGCGGCAAACAGGTTCACGATCACCTGGGCACCCCAGTAGGACATCTGGCCCCAGGGCAGCAGGTAGCCCATGAAGGCTTCGGCCATGAGCGCCAGGAAAATCGCACAGCCGAAAATCCAGACCAACTCACGCGGCTTGCGGTAGCTGCCGTAAATCAGACCACGGAACATGTGCAGATACACCACAACGAAGAAGGCCGACGCCCCCGTGGAGTGCATGTAACGAATCAGCCAGCCCCAAGGCACATCGCGCATGATGTACTCGACCGAGGCAAACGCCAGCGCTGCATCCGGCTTGTAGTGCATCACCAGGAAAATGCCGGTGACAATCTGGATCACCAGCACCACCAGTGCCAGCGAGCCAAAGACGTACCAGAAGTTGAAGTTCTTCGGTGCGTAGTACTCGGACATGTGCACGCGGTAGGCATCGAACGCCGTAGGAAAACGGTTTTCGAACCAGTTCGTGACCTTGGCACCAGCCGAGGCATTGGGAGAGATTTCTTTGAATTCGTGGGCCATGTAGTGCTCCTTCAGGCCTTCTTGTCTTCGCCGATGATCAGACGCGTATCGGAGAGATACATGTGCGGCGGCACCTCGAGATTGTCAGGTGCAGGCTTGTTCTTGAAGACCCGTCCGGCCACATCGAATGTGGAGCCATGGCAGGCGCAAAGGAAGCCGCCATGCCAGTCATCGGGCAGGGACGGCTGGGGACCGGTCTGAAACTTGTCGCCAGGCGAGCAGCCCAGGTGAGTACAAATGCCCACACCGACAAACACTTCGGGTTTGATCGAACGGTGCTGGTTCTTGGCGTACTCGGGGGTCGGGTAGGCCTTGCGATCCGATTTGGGATCGGCCAGCTGAGGCTCGGTCTGCGCCAGGGACTCCAGCTGCGCGGGGGTGCGCTTCAGAATCCACACCGGTTTACCGCGCCACTCCACGGTGATTTTTTCTCCGGGCTTGAGGGCAGAGATATCCACCTCGACGGCGGCACCTGCAGCCTTGGCTCGCTCGGAGGGCTGAAAAGAACTCACGAAAGGTACGGCAGCTGCCACGCCGCCTACCGCACCAGCGCAGGCAGACGTGATGATCCACGTCCGCTTGCTGGAGTCGATTGGAGTGTCACTCATGGGGATCCTCGATGAACATCGCTAGATTGGGGTCAACTGCGAATTGTAGCGGAGTGAAAACGCGCCGTTCAATGCGCAGGCGCGCCTTGACAGGCCCGAGAACTTGGCAATACTTGCGCATCCGCAACTAATTGAGAAATAACCTATGAGCGTGGTGCAAGAATTCCGCGAATTTGCAATCAAAGGCAATGTGATTGACCTCGCAGTGGGCGTCATCATCGGTGGCGCTTTTGGCAAGATTGTCGACTCAGTGGTTTCCGACCTCATCTTGCCTGTGGTGGGACTGGTATTCGGCAAGCTGGATTTTTCCAACATGTTCATCGCGCTGGGCACCGTGCCTGCGGGCACGGCACAAACATTGGATGCGATCAAAAAGGCCGGCGTGCCCGTATTCGCCTACGGCAGCTTTATTACCGTGGCGGTGAATTTCCTGATCCTCGCATTCATCATTTTCATGATGGTCAAACAGATCAACCGCCTCAAGCGCGAAGCACCCGCAGCACCAGAGGCGCCCGCTGCACCGGCCGAGGACATCGTGCTGCTGCGCGAGATCCGCGACAGCCTCAAGCGCTAACCGCCAACCGGCGCGCGGCAGCAATGCCGACTCACCCGTGCCTGCGCCCTCTGCCCCTGCAGAGGGCGTTTTTTATTTATCAGGCCATCTGGCGTGCCACGCGCACAGCCTCCACCAAACTGGCCGCGTCGGCCACGCCCTGACCGGCAATGTCAAAAGCGGTGCCGTGGTCGGGGCTGGTGCGCACCAGTGGCAGGCCCAGCGTCACGTTCACCCCCTTGTCAACGCCCAGGTATTTCACGGGAATCAAGCCCTGGTCGTGGTACATGGCCAGCACCACGTCGAACTCCCCCGCACGCTGCGGCGTATGGCGGGCGCGCATGAACACCGTATCGGGCGCAAACGGGCCGTGCACATCCAGCCCCAGCACACGCGCTTCGGCAATCGCAGGAGCAATGCTGTCGATCTCCTCACGTCCGAACAAACCCCCTTCTCCGCCGTGCGGGTTGAGTCCCGCCACCGCGATGCGGGGCACGCGCCCCAGGCTCCGCAGCAGTGCCGCGTGGGTGATCTGCAGCGTCTGCAGGACATTGTCGCGGGTCACTGCGGCAATGGCGTTGCGCAGCGACAGGTGAATGCTGACCAGCACCGTGCGCAGTTCGTCACTGGCCAGCATCATGCGCACCGGCATGGCCGCCAGCGGCACACCCCGATGGGCGGCGGCCTCGGCCTGGAGCAGCTCAGTATGCCCCGGAAAAGCCAGCCCGGCGGCAGACAGCGCCTCCTTGTGCAGCGGTGCGGTGACCAGGGCCGCGATCTCGCCATGCAATGCGGCACGCGCTGCCCACACCACGCAATCGGCCGCGGCACGGCCGGCTGCTGCACTCACCTGGCCCCACGGCAAGGGGCCGGGCAAGCCCGGCAACTGCAGCACCGGCAGGCAGCGCGGTGGCACCTGCCAAGCCTCATCGGGCGAAGCGATCAACGCCACCGGCAACTGTGGCATGCCCGGGCGCACGATGCACTGCGCGGCACGGCGCAGGGTCGCCAGCTCGCCCACCGCAAAGCAGCCGCGCAGAACGTCGGGAGCGTCGCGAAAGGCCTTGGCCACGATCTCGGGGCCGATACCGGCCGGGTCACCTTGCGTGATGGCAATGGCTTGCATGATGAATATTGGTCCAATCGGCCAATAGTGCTTATTGCAATTGCACTATTAGCTACAAAATAAATAGCAAATCAACGGTGCACCAGAGAACACGCACTGCTCATGCCGGGTTGCCGATCTCGATGAAATGGTGCTCCAACCCAAGCTGCTGCGCCACCCGCCCCGCAGCGGCAGGGGCGCCATAGCGCTCGGTGGCATGGTGGCCGGCGGCAATGAAGGCCACGCCCATTTCCCGCGCCAGATGGGCCTGTGGCTCCGAGATTTCACCGGTAATGAAGGCATCGGCCCCTGCGGCAATGGCCGATTCGAAATAGCCCTGAGCCCCGCCCGTGCACCAGGCCACGCGCTGGATGCGCCGCGCCACGGGCTGCACCAGCGTTACCGCCCGGCCCAGGCGCTGGGCCACATGATCGGCCAGAGCCTGCGCGCCCTCGAACTCTGCTGGCCCGGCAAAGCCCAGTTCCTGTTCGCCAAAGCGCTGATCGGCTGTCCAGCCCAGCACCCGCCCCAACTGCGCGTTGTTGCCCACCTCGGGGTGGGCATCGAGCGGCAGATGGTAGGCCCACAGGTTGATGTCGTGCGCCAGCAGCAGCCGCAAGCGCTCGCGCATCCAGCCGGTGATGCGGCCATCCTGACCACGCCAGAACAGGCCGTGGTGCACAAAAATCGCGTCGGCCCGGCGGGCAATGGCGGCCTCGATCAGCGCCCGGCTGGCCGTCACGCCGCTCACGATACAGGCGATGTCGGGCTTGCCTTCGACCTGCAGGCCATTGGGTCCGTAGTCCTTGAAACGCTCGGGTTGCAGCAGTGCATCAAAAGCCTGCTGCAGTTGTTGGCGGGAAATACGCATGCGCCTATTGTCGCGCGTGGCGGTGGCCCCATCTGTGGCGGGCTTGGGGGACAATGGCACCCGCCTGCAATGGCGCCACGCCCAGCGCGGTGTGCTGCCTTTTTATTAGCCAACCCTTCCCTTCCCATGAAACGCTTCTGGCTGCTGTTTTCCCAGTCCGTCACCGTGCTTGTTGCGGCCTATTTCGTTGTTGCCACGCTGCAGCCCGACTGGATCCGGCGCGGCGCCCTGCGCTCCGGCGCGGGCATTGCGCTGATCGAGGCGCCCGCCACCAACTCGACGCAACCAGAAGCGGGAAGCCTGAGCAGCGCCGCCCGCAAGGCCGCGCCTGCCGTGGTCAGCATCAACACGAGCAAGGAAGTGCGTAACCCGCGCAGCAACGATCCGTGGTTCCAGTTCTTTTTTGGCGACCAGGGCAGTCAGGCCCAGGCCGGATTGGGCAGCGGCGTGATCATCAGCCCCGATGGCTACATCCTCACCAACAACCATGTGGTCGAAGGTGCCGATGAAATCGAGGTCACGCTCACCGACAGCCGACGGGCCCGCGCCACCGTGATCGGCACCGACCCCGACACCGACCTGGCCATCCTCAAGGTCGAACTCGACAAGCTGCCCGTCATCGTGCTGGGCAACTCCGACCAGGCCGCCGTGGGTGACCGGGTACTGGCCATCGGCAACCCCTTTGGCGTGGGCCAGACAGTGACCAGCGGCATCATCAGTGCACTGGGGCGCAGCCAGCTCGGGATCAACACCTTCGAGAACTTCATCCAGACCGACGCCGCCATCAATCCTGGCAACTCGGGGGGCGCATTGGTGGACGTGAACGGCAACCTGCTGGGCATCAACACGGCCATCTACTCGCGCTCTGGCGGCAGCATGGGCATCGGCTTTGCCATTCCTGTGTCCACCGCCCGGCTGGTGCTCGACGGCATCGTGAAGGACGGCCAGGTCACGCGCGGCTGGATTGGTGTGGAGCCCAATGAACTCTCGCCCGAGCTGGCCGAAACTTTTGGCGTGAAAGCCACCGAGGGCGTGATCATCACCGGCGTGCTGCAGGATGGCCCGGCCGCGCAGGCCGGCATGCGGCCTGGCGACGTGATCGTGCGTGTCGACGGCAAGGCCGTGGTGAACGTCTCCGAATTGCTGACGGCCGTGGCGGCCCTCAAGCCCGGCACCGCCACGCCCTTTGCCGTGCAGCGCGGCGATGCCATGGTGGAACTGAAGGTCACCCCGGGCGTTCGTCCCAGGCCGCAGCGTGGCGCCAAGCGCTGACGCAGTGATGACGACTTGAACGTTTGGGCGGCCACGCCGCCCTGCAATGCTCCTGAAAAAATAGCCTCCAGCGCTTAATAAACACTGGAGGCTATTTTTCTTTCAGGCCAGCGCCCGGCACTATCCCGAATCAGGAGGATGAGGAGGAGGAAGCTGCCTCTTCGGTATCCTCGGGCGCCTTGGTATGTTTGATGAAGATCTGGGCCGCCCAGATACCTACTTCGTAAAGCAGACACATCGGGATGGCCAATGCCAGCTGCGACACCACATCGGGAGGCGTGACCACGGCCGCGATGATGAACGCAATGACGATGAAATAGCCCCGGAAATTCTTGAGCTTTTCCACGCTCACGATGTTCATGCGGGCCAAAACCACCACCGCAATCGGCACCTCGAATGCCATGCCGAATGCCAAGAACATGGTCAGCACGAAGCTGAGATAGGCCTCGATGTCAGGCGCCGCCGTGATGCTCTTGGGGGCAAAGCCCTGGATGAAACTGAACACCTGTCCAAACACGAAAAAGTAGCAAAACGCCACCCCGATGAAGAACAGCACAGTGCTTGAAACGACCAGGGGCAGCACCAGTTTTTTCTCGTGCGAATAAAGCCCGGGCGCCACAAACGCCCACAGTTGCCACAGCACAACCGGCAAGGCCAGCAAAAAAGCCGACATGAGCAAGATCTTGAGCGGCACCATGAAGGGAGAGATCACCGAAGTGGCGATCAGCGTGGCGCCCTTGGGCAGATGCGCCACCAGTGGCGCCGCCAGAAAATCGTAGAGCGCACCAGGGCCGGGAAAGAAAAACAGCAGCGCAGCCGCCACACCGATGGCGATCATGGCCTTGACCAGGCGGTCGCGCAGCTCCATGAGGTGCTGCACAAACGGCTGCTCGGTGCCGGCCAGTTCGTCGTTTTGGGAGGGGGTTTCGGACATGTTGGAGTTTCGCGGGCGTCAGCAACGCCCCCGCTGCGCTGCAGGGCGCAGCATCAATGGAATTTCTGTGGCCGGTAGCGCGCCACGCGCGCCGCGCCCGACAGGGCCTTGGTACGCACGCCGCTGCGCGCCTTGTACCACTGGGGCATGGCGCCCTTTTTCAGGCGCCAGTTCTTGCCCGGATGCCTGTAGGCCGGCACCACCGCGGACGCATCGAACAGCTCGGCGCTGTCCGTGCCGGCGGCCTGCGCCATGTCCTTCTCGAATTCGCTGGCGCTGGTCTGCAGGGATTGCTCGACATCACGGGCCGCGTTTTCGACCGTGTCCTTCATCTTTTTGAGCTCATCGAGCTCCATGGACCGGTTCACTTCGGACTTCACATCCGCCACATAGCGCTGCGCCTTGCCCAACAAGGCGCCGACGGTGCGCGCAACACGGGGCAGCTTTTCGGGCCCGATGACAATGAGTGCCACCGCGCCGATCAGCGCCATCTTGGACAGGCCAATATCAATCATGGAAGCGCCAGCGCCCGGGCTCAGCTCTTTTGCTTGGCTTCAACATCGATGGTGGTCTTGTCGGCGGCAGCCTGGTTGGCCACCTGACCAGCAGGCGGGGTCGCCGCGCTGGCGTCCGGCGCGGAGCCGTCCTTCATGCCGTCCTTGAAGCCCTTGACGGCCCCACCCAGGTCAGAACCCATGTTCTTGAGTTTCTTGGTGCCAAACACCATCACAACAATCAGCAGCACGATCAGCCAGTGCCAGATGGAAAAAGAACCCATGGAATATCTCCTAACGAATTGGAATCATTTTAGACGGGGGCTGTGACAGGAGTTCAAAGCCCCTGCTCCGCCCCTTGGGAGCTGGGCACTCAGCCCTTGAGCCAGGGCCGGGGACCGCCGATCACATGCACATGCAGATGGTGAATCTCCTGCCCGCCTTCAAGCCCCGTGTTCACCACCATGCGGAAACCACCATCGGGATAGGGATTGCAACCTTGCTCAAGCGCCAGGCGCGGCGCCAGGGCCAGCATGCGCCCCAGAACGCCTGCGTGCTCGGGCGTCACCTGGGCCATGGAGGGGATGTGCAGCTTGGGCACCATCAGAAAATGCACGGGGGCCCAGGGGTGGATGTCATGGAAGGCGAAAATTTCCTCGTCTTCATAGACTTTTTTCGAAGGAATCTGGCCTGCGATGATTTTGCAGAAAAGGCAGTTCGGATCGTGCATGGTGAAAAAAGAGCTTGCTCAACGTCCAGGGGAACCGTTGGAGTTACACATTGTCGGCGATGTTGAAGGAGGGGCGCACGCCTACGTCCCGGTGGTGCGCCATCAGCCAGTTCTGGCCCGCCGTGCGGCCCAGCTCGAACAGTTTGCGCACAAAGACCATGTCCGCACGCACTTTGCTGTCTGCGCCCAAAGGGGCCAGAAGCGCACCGCCGTCAATGTGGTGCATGCGCACATTCTTGTAGCGGCGCGCATCCAGCTTGCCCTCGGCCAGCAGGCGGCGCACGAACTCGATGGCACGCAATTCGGCCAGCAGACTGGCATTGAAGGTGACCTCGTTCATGCGCTCGATGATTTCGGGGGCGGTATCTGGCAGCGCATGGTGCTCGGTCGGGTTGATCTGCACCAGCAGGATGTCGGAGGTCTCGGTCTGGTAGATCAGCGGATGGAGCGCAGGATTGCCGGAAAAGCCGCCATCCCAATAATGCTCCCCCTCGATCTCCACGGCCTTGAAGAGCAGCGGCAGGCAGGCCGACGCCATCACCGCATCGGCACTGAGTCTTGCGCCCGAGAAGATTTCGCCGCGCCCGGTGCGCACATTGGTGGCACACACAAAGACTTTGGGGCCCGAGGCGCCCTTGGCGGCGCACAGCAGGTCGAAATCCACTTCACGCTCCAGCAACCGGCGCAGCGGGTTGATGTCAAGCGGATTCGTCTGGTAGGGAGAGAACCATCGGTTCATCATGCCCAGCATGGGCGTAGCGGCTGCCAGCGGCGTACCCCATACCAGGCTGCCCAGCGTCCCCACGCCCTCCCACAGCCGCGTCAGCGCGACCCGGGCCAGCTCGCAACCGGCTGCCTGGGCCTCATTGGGATCCTTGTACTGCTGCGCTGCCTGGGCGAAACCGTGTGCCACCGCCACAGCGTTCATGGCTCCGGCGCTGGTGCCGCTGATGCCATCGACCCACAGGCGCCCATCTTCCAGCAGCGCATCCAGTACGCCCCAGGTCAGGGCGCCATGCGAGCCGCCGCCCTGCAGCGCCAGGTTGATGGTGGGCAGCGTTTGCTGCTCAGGCATCGATGGCCTGGCTCTTGTTCATGGCCACCATGCCGCGCACGATCCGGTACAGGAACCAGATCGAGATCAGCCCCCAGGCCACCCAGCCGGGAAAGAAGAACAGCAGCCACAGCGGTGCCGTGACGATGTACAGCACCCCCGCCCACAGCAGCGTGCGGATGCGCCACGCAAAGTGGCTGGCCTGCCAGGTGCCCGCGCTCTCGCCTTGCTTGACCAGGTCGATGACCAGCGCAATGACGAGCAGGGCCGCGCCCGGCTGCGCGCCCGGAATGACCGCGCCCACGGCCACGATCAGGTGCAGCACATAGCTGACCCAGCCCCAGGCCTTCAGGCCCTCGGCCTTTTCGTCATGGGTCTGCACATCAATGATGTCGTTCATGGGGAGGGTTCCTGGGCCGCACGCGCAACGACCTTGCGCAAGGCTTTTTCTTCGATGCCGCTCGTGCCCTCGCGGCGCTCGAGCTCGGTCAGCACATCGGCAGGCGTGAGGCCATAGTGGGCCAGCGCGATCAGGGTGTGGAACCACAGGTCGGCCACCTCGTAGACGATTTTGGCCTTTTCGGCACCATGGTCCACATCCTTGGCGGCCATGACAACCTCGGCGGCCTCCTCGCCGATCTTTTTCAAAAACGCATCGGGCCCCTTGTGCAGCAGGCGCGCAACGTAGCTCGCCGCAGGGTCGCCGCCGTTAGCGGGCTTGCGGCTTTCGATGACGGCGGCCAGGCGCGCCAGGGAATCATTGGAACTCATGGTCTTGTCGTCCATTGCCATTACTTGTAGATGGATTCGGGGTCCTTCAAGACCGGCTCGACCGCCTGCCAGGCGCCGTCCTTGAGCACACTGAAGAAACAGCTGTGCCGGCCCGTGTGGCAGGCAATGCCGGGCTCATGGCCGAGTTGCGTGACCTTGAGCAGCACCACGTCGTTGTCGCAATCGAGGCGGATCTCGTGCACGGTCTGCACATGGCCCGACTCCTCGCCCTTGAACCACAGCTTCTTGCGCGAACGGCTGAAGTACACGGCACGACCGAGTTCTGCCGTCTTTGCCAGCGCGTCGCGGTTCATCCACGCAAACATCAGCACGTCGCCCGTGCCCTGCTCTTGCGCAATCACCGGCACCAGGCCCTGCGCATCCCATTTCACTTCGTTGAGCCAGTTCATGGGCGCGATTGTCGGTGAATTGACTGGCACAGCCCGCAGGACCGGCCCTTCTCCGAGGCAATTAACAGTTCAAGCCTCTGCATATGAAGGGCATGATGCTACATATTAGATAGCAAACAAAATCACAACCGCACCGGAATGCCGCGCCCTGCCATGTGCTGCTTGGCTTGGCCCACGGTGTACTCACCATAGTGGAAGATGCTGGCCGCCAGTACGGCGTCGGCGCCGCCGATCTGGATGCCGTCAGCCAGATGATCGAGGTTGCCCACGCCCCCCGAGGCAATCACGGGCACGGCCACGGCGTCGCTCACGGCGCGCGTGAGGGCCAGATCAAAGCCCGCCTTGGTGCCATCGCGGTCCATGCTGGTCAGCAGGATTTCGCCCGCGCCGCGCCGCGCCATCTCGGTCGCCCAGGCCACCGCATCCAGGCCGGTGTTCTTGCGCCCGCCATGGCTGTAGACATCCCAGCCGGGGCCCACGGCCTTGCCATCAGGCCCCGTGCGCCGCGCATCGTCTTCGGAACGGCGCTTGGCGTCGATGGCCACCACGATGCACTGCGCGCCGTAGCGTGCCGAGGCGGCACTGATCACGTCGGGATTGGCGATGGCGGCCGAGTTGAAGCTGGTCTTGTCGGCCCCCGCATTGAGCAGGCGCCGCACGTCTTCGACCGTGCGTACCCCGCCACCCACGGTGAGCGGAATGAACACCTGGCTGGCCACGGCCTCGATAATGTGTAGGATCAGGTCGCGCCCGTCGCTGGTGGCCGTGATGTCCAGAAAGGTGAGCTCGTCGGCGCCCTGCGCGTTGTAGCGGGCGGCGATCTCGACCGGGTCGCCCGCGTCGCGCAATTCGAGAAAGTTGACGCCCTTGACGACACGACCGTCGGTCACGTCAAGGCAGGGAATGATACGTTTGGCAAGCATGGAAGAAACGCTCTATCGGCAAGGCTGGTAGGGGGCAACAAGATACCACGCGAGGGCGCCACCACGGCCGTCGCCGCCCTCACGCCAGCGTGCGCGCCACACCGTTCTGCCAACGCCAGACATCGGCGCACATGCGGTCTACCCCGTGGCGGGCGCGCCAGCCCAGCAGTTGCTCGGCCAGCGCCGGGTCGGCCCAGCACTGCGCCACGTCGCCCGGTCGCCGCGCCACCACCTGGTAGGGCACGGCACGGCCGCTGGCCTGCTCGAAACCGCGCACCATCTCCAGCACCGACACCGGTTGCCCGGTGCCCAGGTTCACGGTGAGCAGCCCGGCGTGCTCGCGCAGATAGCGCAGGGCAGCCACATGACCTTCGGCCAGATCACACACATGGATGTAGTCGCGCACGCCGGTGCCATCGGGCGTGGGGTAGTCGTTGCCATACACGCTCAAGGATGCGCGCTGCCCCGCAGCCACCTGTGCCACATAGGGCATCAGGTTGCCCGGCTCGCCCTGCGGGTCCTCGCCGATGAGCCCGCTCTCGTGCGCGCCCACAGGGTTGAAATAGCGCAGCCGCGCAATGCGCCACTGCCCGGGCTCGGCCCGGTCCACATCCGCCAGCATCTGCTCCATCATGAGCTTGCTCCAGCCGTAGGGGTTGGTGGCCGACAAGGGGAAATCCTCACGGATCGGCACCGACGCGGGCTCGCCATACACCGTGGCCGACGACGAGAACACCAGCGTGCGCACCCCCGCCGCCTGCATGGCGCGCAGCAGTGCCACCGTGCCAGAAACATTGTTGTCGTAGTACCGCAAGGGCTCGCGCACCGACTCCCCCACGGCCTTGAGCGCGGCAAAGTGGATCACGGCGTCGATGGGATGCTGCGCGAACACGCGCGCCAGCAAGGCGGCATCGCGCACATCGCCCTCGATGCACAGGGGCTGGGCACCCGTGATGCGCCCCAGGCGCTCCAGCACCGAGCGGCGGCTGTTGCCAAAGTTGTCAAGGATCAGGAAAGGAATGCCGGCCTGTGCCAGTGCAACGCAGGTATGCGAGCCGATGAATCCGGCTCCGCCGGTGACAAGAATCAAGCCATTTCTCCTTCACACCAAGGGCAGAAAACGCCAGGGAGCCCCCGCACAACTTGTGGCTCGATTCGTGCAAGAACTTTCTGGCCCACATATGCCGGCTGATCACCGGAAAGCATATTATCTATCAACAAATAGATTTCGATATTTTTACTCAATCGATTCGCTCCTAAAATTCACATTTACGTTCAGATACTTTTTCATGGCGCGAAGGATGCACCTTGCGACGCTTGCCCGCAAGGATCGCCACGCGAGACAGCAGGCATCTGCCCCACCTCGTTCCGTTGCGCCGCCCTGGCGCACCCGTTCCACAGCCATGTTCCCTCATCCAATGGTTTTCGCCTTGAACTCGTTGCGCTGGCTTCTCTGTGGTCTGGTGGCCTGTCTGCTGATGCCGAACCTGGCGCAGGCCGCACCCGCTGTGGCGTTGTACTACGGTCGCACCCTCCCACTGGCGGAATTCCGGACCTTTGACATTGCTGTGGTCGAGCCGGACCATGGCTACGATCCCGTTCAGCATCGCGCCAGCGGCGGCGAACTCTTTGCCTATGTCGCGGTCGCTGAGGTTCAGCCTTCACGCGCCTACTTCACGGACATTCCCGCCGCCTGGAAGATGGCACGCAACGGCCACTGGAACTCGGTGGTTCTCGACCAAAGCCCGGAGGCGTGGCCGGATTTCTTCGCAACCCGGGTCGTGGGGCCTTTGTGGGAGCGGGGTTACAGAGGTTTCTTTCTGGACACACTGGACTCCTATCGCCTGGCAGAGCACTTCGACGAAAAAGCGCAGCAAGGGGGGCTGGTGCGGGTCATTGAAACCCTGCACCGCCGCTTTCCCGGCATCCGCCTGATCCTCAACCGGGGCTTCGACATCGTCCCGCAGGTGCGGGACAAGATCGAAATGGTGGCGGCTGAATCGCTCTACCGGGGCTGGAATGCAGGCACCCAACGCTACGAGGAAGTCAAGGCAGAAGACCGCGCCTGGCTCTTGGCCCAGCTGCGCACCATCCAGGAACGCGACCGCCTGCCCGTGCTGGCGATCGACTACACACCGCCACATGACCGCGCCCTGGCACGCGAGACCGCCCGTCGCATCGAGGCCCACGGAATCATTCCCTGGGTCAGCGACAGCCAGTTGCACACGCTGGGCGTGGGCAGCATCGAAGTCGTGCCCCGGCGCATTCTGGTGGTCTACAACGGCGCCGAGGCTGTTTCCGTGAACTACACCAATGCGCACCGCTTCCTGCAGATGCCCCTGAACCACATGGGCTATGTGGTGGACTATGCAGACACGCGCGAAGCGCTGCCCGAGGGCATCTACCAAGACCGCTATGCCGGCGTCGCCACCTGGTTCTCAGGCTTTGTTCCCGCACAGAAGAGCAAGGAATTGAGCCGTTGGCTGCTGGCACGGGTGGCCGAAGGCATGCCCCTGGCCATCCTGGACGATTTTGGCTTCCAGCCGGACCGCAACTGGACCACGCAGTTGGGAATCCAAGCCACCAACGTGGAACCCCAGGGAGCACTGCGCACCGTGGGCAAGCACGCGATGATGGATTTCGAGATCGCCACCCCCACGCCCCACCGCGACTACGCGCCCGTGCGACTGGCAGGCTCCATGGGCGCGCAGGCCAGATCGCTGGTGGAGCTGCAGGATGCGCGCGGCCAGCTCTTCACGGGTGGCGCCCTCATGCCTTGGGGCGGGTTTGCGCTGGACCCCTTCGTCATGACCACCTTACCGGGCCTCGAACAGCAGCGCTGGGTGCTCAATCCCTTTGCCTTTCTGACCCAGGCACTGCGCCTGCAACCCATGCCGGTGCCGGATGTCACGACCGAGAATGGCCGGCGCCTGCTGATGGCCCATGTGGACGGCGACGGCTTTCCATCGCGCGCCGAAATGGCCGGCAGCCCCTTTGCCTCCGAGGTGCTGCTCAAGGAAGTCTTCGAGAAATACCGCATTCCCCAGACCATGTCGATCATCGAGGCCGAAGTGGCACCGCATGGCCTGCATCCGCAAAACAGCGCGCAGCTCGAAGAGATCGCCCGGCGCATGTTCCGGCTGCCGCACATCGAGATCGCCAGCCACAGCTACTCCCACCCCTTCCTGTGGGATCAGAGCAACAAACACGGCGTGTTTCTGGAAGAGACACAGAAGGACTACCACCTCGACCTGCCCGGCTACACCTTCAATCTGGCGCGTGAAATCGAGGGCTCGTCCAATTACATCCGCCAGCGCCTGGCGCCAGCCGGCAAGCCGGTGGGCATCATGCTGTGGACGGGTGACACGGCACCCAGCGCCGAAGCACTGGCGGTTGCCGAACGTGCCGGCCTGCTCAATATGAACGGGGGCGACACCTTCATCTCGCGCAGCCACCCTTCGCTTACCGCCGTGCGCAGCCACGGCATTCACAAGGGCAGGCACCTGCAGGTTTTTGCCCCTATCACCAACGAAAACATCTACACCAATCTCTGGCAAGGGCCTTTTTACGGCTTCGAGCGCGCCATCGAAACCTACGAGATGACGGGCCATCCCCGGCGCATCAAGGCCGTGGACATCTACTACCACACCTATTCGGCCAGCAAGCGGGCCGGACTGAACGCACTGCACAAGGTCTATGGCTGGGCGTTGTCGCAACCTCTGCACCCGGTGTTCACCTCTGAATACATCCGCAAAGTGCAGGATTTTTACGGCTACTCCATCGCGCGCGACGGGCAGGGCTGGCGCTTGCGCGACACAGGCGAGCTGCGCACCCTGCGACTGCCCCCCCAATGGGGCGCACCCGACCTGGCAAGCAGCCAGAACGTGGCCGGCTACCACAAGGGGGTGGAGGGCACCTACCTGCATCTGACCGGTGGCAGCGCCTGGTTCAGGACACAAGAGACAGCGCCCCCCCTTGCGCGCCCCTACCTGCACGAAGCCAACGCCCGCATTCAGGACTGGCGCAGCAGCGCTGATGGCGCGCGCACCGAGTTCACCCTCCAAGGGCATGTACCGCTGCAATTCGGTCTGGCCGGGGCAGCCAGCCCCTGCCAGGTCCGCGCCAACGGCCGAACGATTTCGCCCGCTCGCACAGCGGCCGCCGCGCGCGCCGACATCCAGACTTTCCAATTGACCGATGCTTCCGCGCATATCCAGATCCTCTGCCCCGTCCGCTGAACGCCCCGTTCTCGCGCCGCACTGGCTGACGATCCTGCTGGCCGGGATGGTGGTCAGCGCTCTGTGGCTGCTGTATCCACGCCAAGACCTGGAGCGGCGCCTGGCCAGCGCGCAGGATGACTCTGCCCTGTCCACGGCCTACCTGAACAATCTGCTGCGCAGCGATCCAGACAATCCACAGTTGCGGCTGCTGCTGGCACAACGCCAGGCGGCACAGGGCGAAGTGGAGCAGGTGCGCAAGACATTGCAACCCGCCACCGAATCGAACGACCAGCGGCTGCACCGCGACGCGGTCTTGACCCTCTGGGACGCCACGTACAACAAGTACCAAAAAACGCCCTTGCGGGACGAGGCCGCCCGTGGCGCCTTGCGCAAGGACCTGGCGCAACAACTCACGGCCCTGTTGCAGGAAGAATGGCCCCTGGCGCAGCATCAGCAACTGATACGGCAAGCCTTCTTGCTCGGCGCACGTGCCGAGGGCATCGTGCTGCTGCGCGCGCTGGCATCGCGTGAAAAGCAACCCGGCAAGGCGGCAGCGCTTTATGAAAGCGCAGCACGCGAAGCCCTTGCAAGCTCGAACTATCCCCTCTGCGCAGAACTTTATTTGCTGGCGCGGCGGACGGCACCCGATGCCCCAAGCGCCAAAAATTATTTCCTGTCGGCTGTGGCCGCGATGCAATCGAGCGGGAAGGCCGCAGCAGCGCTGGAGCTGGCAGAGCGCGAGCTGGGCGACCTACATGACGACCCCGACACGTTGGCCGTGATGGTGCAACTGGCGCGCGCGGCGGGGCGGCCCGACATTGCCGAGCGTTACGTCAAACAACTGCTGCGCCTGGCGCTATTGCAGCAGTGGCAACCCCAGATGCTGGCCCAGGCCACGCCATCCGTGTCGTTCCCCCTGCAACCCACTGCAGCACGGCAAACCCTGCCCGCAGCGCCACCACGCTACGAAGACCGGGCTTATCTGCTGGACCCCGCACTGCTGCGCGCCCCTTCAGACCCGTCTGCCGAGGGCCGCGCGCAGCTCATTCGCGCCACCCAGAAAAAGACGGCAGAAACCCAAGCCGGCCCCGGCCTGCCGTTCGACGACAAGATCTACTCCCTGGGGTACAGCGTATTTCTGGAAAACAGGAATCTGGAGGATGCCTGGCGGGTAGCGCAGGCTGCCGTGCAGCAGTCCCCCCACCACATGGTCTGGCGTGAACGCCTGGCACAGGTTTCGGAATGGACTTTGCGCCTGGAAATGGCGCTGAAGCACTGGCTCGTGCTGGCGCGAAGCACCCAGCAAGACAGCGCCTGGCAAGCCGTTTTACGCCTGGCACCGGGCCAGTTTGACGATGCCGCACTTATCGAGGCCCTGCACTTTGAACTCCAGCGCCAGCCTGGAAATGAAACCTTGCTCACGGAGCTCGTAGCAGCCTACGAACGCATCGGCACACCCCAGCCCGCCATCGACTACCTGCGCCAGCAAGCACCCACGCCCCGCACACTCGAGATGCTGGCAGGCCTGGCCCAGCGGGCCGGCGACCTCGGCACGGCCCTCGAAAGCTGGCAACAGCTGCTGCGCGACCCCGCCCGCATCACCCCCGAGCTCGCCATGCGCGCGGCCATCCTGGCGCTGCTGCGTGGGCAGGGCCCGCAGGGACTGGCGTGGCTCGAGGCGGCCCAGAGCAAGATCACACCGCAAACCGAGAATGCACCGGCCATCTGGCGCCTGACCGCTCAGCTCGCGGAAAGACAGCAAAAAGATACCCTGGCTACGCAGGCCTACCAAAAGCTGCTGAACACCGAGGAAGCGGACATCGGGGATTTCGATGCCCTGATCCGCATCCTTCAGGCCGAACAGCCACTGCAAGCCGCTGCCATTGCCGCCCTGGCATGGGATCGCCACGAGGAGCCGCGCCATCTGGTGCTGGCCCTGACGCTGCAGGTCAGCCACAACCAGTGGGCCGAGGTCCGGCGCCTGCTGGGCCAGCTCGATCGGGCGCCACAGGGCAGTCGCCAGGCACTCGAGCGCCTGCGCCAGGAGCCCGAATTCCTGCGGCTGGTCGGCACCTACTACCAGAACACCGGCCAGCACCAGCAGGCACGCCTTTACTACGAAGCAGGGCTGCGGGCGGCGCCCCAATCTGCGGCCATCCGCCAGGCACTGCTGTGGCTGTTCATCGATGGCAACGACACCGTGGCCTTGCGCGAGTTTCTGGCCCGCCACGAGCCCGAATGGAGCCAGGACGAAGAAGCCCACGACGCACTCGCATCGGCCTACCAGGCCCTCTCGCTGCCCACCGTGGCGCTGCAGCGCTACCTCCAGCCACGCTTCGCGGCACACCAGACCGACCTGCTGTGGCTCATGAACTATGCCGACGCCCTGGACCAGAACCAGCAGTCCGACCGCGCCTGGCGGCTGCGCAGGCATTTGCTGTCTGCCGAATGGCAGAAAGCCCGCCAGAGCGACAGCGCCCTCCAGCTGAGCCACGCACAGGCCCGCGTCCGCTGGCTCACCGAAGAAGGCCTGGATGACGTGCGGCGCCTGGCCCGTGCCCGCCTGCAACTCACGCAGCGCCCGGGCGATGCGGGGCTGCAGACGCTGCGCGAACTGCTGCGGCTCGATCGCGATGCACGCGGCGGGCTTTCCAATGCGGCCGCTGAAACGGCCATCGGCTGGCTACAGGCTGCGGGCGAGTACACCGCGGAGCGCGGCTTCCTGTGGCACCAATATGCGCGCAGCCACAGCCTGCGGTCCAACCGCCCCCTGTGGGCCGAGATCACCGTGGCGCTGGCCGAAAAGGACAAGGCCGCCACCGGCCAGTTGCTCGACACCTTTGATGAGCGCCTGCCGCGCTATGACCGCATCAATGCCGCAGCCGCCGTGGGTGACGTCCGGCGGGCGCAGACCGCTGCCTTCGAGACCCAGAGCGACCAGCCTGACGGCCACCCCATCCACCTGCAACTGACAGAGAACCTGCTGGCGTTCAGCGACCATGCGGGCGTCCAGATGGTCTCGCGACAGCTCGACAGCATCGACGAACGCGACCTCAGCGCGCAATGGCACCTGGCGCTCTCGCCCAGACTGTTCCTGGATCTCAAGCTCCAGAACATCGACCGGCGCGCCCGTAGTCCCCAGACCGTCTACCAGCCCTCGTCCGAGGATGCGGTGCAGGCACAGTTGCGCTGGCAGCACAACAACGCAAGCACCCTGGTGCGCATCGCCCGCAGAGAAAGCCTGACCGGCTACACCCCCTTGCAACTCGAACAGGAACTGCGCCTGGACGACCGGCTGGCGCTGCGCCTGGACTGGGGCACGCAGTTGCCCAGCCAGGAGAGTCTCGTTTTGCGCATGGGCGGCATGAAAGATCGCCTGGGGAGCAGCCTGCGCTACCAGGCCACCCGGCTCGACCAGTTCGTGGTCGAGCACTGGCGCGACAAGTACCAACTGCAGACCGGCGGCCAGCTCGGCAGTGGCCGCAACACGGCGCTCAGCTACACCCACACCTATCGGCTCGATGCCCCCACGGTGGATTTCGGCGCCTTCTGGTCCAGCCACGCCTATCGCCGCAGCGATCCCGCAGGGCTTGCCGGTGCAGACCTTGCCTACCTGCGCTACCTGCCACCCCAGTCCCTCCCGGCGGGGGCCGGCTATTTCCTGCCCGACAATTTCAGCTTTTATGGCGTGCAGCTGAGCACCAACATGCGCTTCGAGCGTGACTACACGCGGGCGATACGCCCCTTTGCCGCGGTGGCACGCACATGGCACAGCCAACAAGGCCCCGGCTACAGCCTGCGCCTGGGGTTTGCGGGCAGCCTGCTGGGCACCGACCACCTGAGCCTGCTCTGGAGCGTGGGCAAATCCGGCGCGCAGTTGCCCGGCCTGGCCCGCGAAATCCAGCTGAACTACCGCCACCATTTCTGACCACCATTCAAGGTAAACCACCATGCGCCACATGTCCCGCCTCCTGTCCCCGCTCAAGACCCTGGCCTGCACGGCATTGCTGACCCTGCTGGCGGCTTGCTCCACCCTTGACCGCGGCAAGCCCCCCGCACTGGAGCGCACCGCCACCTGGGCGGTGCTGCCCTTCGCGAACCACACCGAAACGCCCCTGGCAGGCCACCGCGCCGAGGCCATTGCCGAGGCGCTCCTGCACGCCCAGGGCGTGGGCCGCGTACAGCGCTACCAGGGCAACACGCAGCAGGAAGCCCTGTTCGACGCGAACTCGCCGCGGCGACAGGAAGAAGCCCTGGCCTGGGCCCGCGAAAAAAATGTGCGCTACGCCCTGATTGGCGCAGTCGATGAATGGCGCTACAAAGTAGGCGTGGATGGGGAGCCGGCTGCAGGCATCACCCTGCAGATCGTTGACGTGACCTCGGGCGAAACGCTCTGGAGCGGTGCGGGCGGCAAGAGCGGCTGGAGCCGGGAAGCCCTGTCCGCCGTGGCGCAAAAACTCATTCGTGAACTGCTGCAATCCGGCTTGACCGGCGCGCGCTGAAATCATCCGCTTGCCATGCCCACTGCAACCACCGGGGATCGACCCACGGCCCCTGAGCCCCAGCACCCACCCAGAACACCCCAGGACATAGGCTACACGGGGTCTCCTCTGGGCAAGCTGACCGCCACCGGCGTTCCCCCATGGATTGCCCTGCTCGAAATCTTGCTGATTCCGCTGGTCGCCCTGGCCATCGGCTTCCTGCTGAATCCGCAAGACCCTTTGTGGATCCATTCGGACTTCCATTGGACATGGCTGGCACCGGTGATTGTGGCGCTGCGTTATGGTCCATTGGCCGGCCTGAGCGCTGCGGGGGTGCTGCTGGCGAGCTGGCTGGCATGGAACCGTGAAAACCTCGACCAGTTTCCACAGGTTTTTTTCCTGGGCGGCCTGATCATCGTCATGCTGGTGGGCGAATTCTCCAGCCTGTGGA